>Ga0102928_1000001_pt1 | contig 145887 bp, 136 predicted proteins | sample SalPonR1_B_D1_MG_FD_78504 | JGI IMG/M metagenome (GOLD analysis project Ga0102928, IMG submission 78504) | Salt pond soil microbial communities from South San Francisco under conditions of wetland restoration - Salt Pond MetaG R1_B_D1_MG | ecosystem: Environmental > Aquatic > Marine >...
GCTTGAACTGCCGTGCGAAGCAGCTCCTTGGCTCCCGCCTGGATCACCTCGGTCAGCGGGTCATGTGAAAATTCCGTTGGAAGCTCGAACGGGACAACGGTAGATTTGGCCATGGTGGCATATACTTTATCTTTGAGAACGACGGCGCTTTTGAACACCGCCATGATATGCCGCCTACCTCAGCCCATCACCAACTTTCGGGCATAACTCATTCTCCCAATCGGTTTGCATGGAGCTTCTAACCTCCATTCGTCTAGTAGGCGCGCAAACCAATGCTCTAGGAAAGGGGGCTAAAGGTGCGGATCGTGGGTGGCGAAGACACAGTTGATGCTCGGCATGGGCTACACGGCTGTTGTTGCGTGATACTTGGCTTCACCGTGTTCGGTGTTGTCGCGACGTCGCCGACGTCGTCGGGAGGAAAGGCATAGCCGTGCCACGCTCGTCTCTAGAACAAAAGGCGCTTAGCATGCTCAGGACCTTTGAAGGTGCTGGCAAGGCTGTCAGTCGTGTCACGATAGACGGGCGCCGAATAGAAATTGATCTCGTGCAACCGGAAGAAATGGATAAATTTGAGAGGATAGATATGCGTTATGACAAAACGTGAGCTTCCTAAGCACGTTTACCGCCAAAGGAACGGTTTGTATTTCCAGCGTCGGGGCTGGCGGTCACAAAAATTTCGGAACGAATTCGGCACGCCTGAATTTTGGACTGAGTATGCTTAAATCCTCTCGGGAAAGGCGGCTCCCAGTAAAGTTCACGCTCGATCGTTTGAGAGCCTGATCGCGAGTTATCGTAAGTCGCCAAGATATAAGCGGCTCAAACCTCGCACTGCGCTGGATTACGACAAGTACCTGGACTTCTTCGTTTCCATCATGGGCGATGTGAACCCGGCGAACATGAAGCGCAAAGACGTTATCCGCCTGCGCGATACCAATGCCGACAAGGTCTATTTCGCGAACTATTCTCTGCGGGTCCTGCGGGTGCTTATGGAGCATTGCGTGGACTTGGGGTGGTGTGATGCCAACCCAGCCAAAGGCGTGTCTGAACTTCGTACGGTGTCGGCCGAGAGAGAGCCTTGGCCTCGGGATTCTCTGGCTCGTTATCGGGCGGCCTGTCCGCTCGGAACGCGCGAAAGGCTGGTTATGGAACTTTGCGTTGGTACAGGCCAACGGATCGGAGATGTGTTGGGGATGCGCTGGTCAGACATCCAAGACGGCGCGTTTGTCGTCAAACAAAGCAAGACCGGAAAGGAACTATGGGTTCCCATCTTGCCTCAGCTTCAGGCGGCGCTTGATGCCGCCAGCCGTCATTCAATTTTCATATTGACCAATGAACGCGGCACCAACCGATGGTCCTATCGGGGTGCATCGCAAGCGGTGCGAAAGATCAGAGAACAGATTGGGGCCCTGAGTTATGACATTCACAGCTGGCGCTACAACGCAGCCTGTGAGCTTCTGGAAGCGGGATGTGAAGATGACTTGATTGCTGCTGTTACGGGGCAGAGTCCCGCAATGGTTCTTCACTACACCAAGAAGGTGAGACAGCGCATGCGGGCCAAGCAGGCACAGCAGATGCGAACAGAACAAAAACGGAATGTTTAGACGTTTGTTTAGACGGTTGGCCCGCTACAGGGCCCTCTGTCGTCTAACATATTGAAAATAAATGGAGGCGAGTACCGGAATCGAACCGGTGTACACGGATTTGCAATCCGCTGCGTCACCACTCCGCCAACTCGCCGCCTGTGGTGCCTATCGAAGCACCCGGGAGATATACCAGCCCGCGTGGCCTTGCAAGGGTGATCAGGCGTTGCCGGGGCCGGGGCAATATGGCAAGAACCCGGGGAATGATCTGAACGAAAGAGTTTAGCGCGTGGCCGACTACGAAACCCTCCGCACCGTGATGGTGGACACGCAGGTCCGCCCGTCGGATGTCACCAAGTTTCCCATTATCGATGCGATGCTTGCTGTCCCCCGCGAGGATTTCGTTCCCGATGACCGTCGCGATTCCGCATATGTGGACGACGATCTCGACCTTGGCGAGGGACGGATCATGTTCGAGCCGCGCACCATGGGCAAGATGCTCGATGCACTCGACATACGGGACTCCGAGGTGGTGATGGATCTTGGTTGCGGGTTGGGCTACTCGACCGCGATCCTGGCGCGGCTGGCAGAGTTCGTCGTGGCCGTGGAAGAGGATGAGGCCCGCGTGGCCGAGGCGCAGGCGAACCTTTCGACCCATGACGTGGACAATGCCGCCGTCGTGCATGGAACTCTGGCCGGGGGAGCGCCCAAGCAGGGGCCCTATGACGTGATCGTTCTGGAAGGGGCGGCCGAACATGTGCCCGAGACGCTGGTCGATCAGCTCAAGGACGGCGGACGCATGGCCGTGCTTTTCAGCGAGGGTGCCCTTGGCGTCATGCGGATCGGCTACAAGCTGGATGGCGGGATGACCTGGCGAATGGCCTTCAACGCGGGCGCGCCGGTCGTGCCCGGCTTCGAGCGTCACCGGGCCTTTACATTGTGACACGGGGCCGGCCCGGTTTTGCCGGCGGCCAATTCGGGAGACCCTCCAGATGATCCTTCGCCGACTGGCCACGGCCGCAAGCCTCGTCCTCGCGCTGACAATACCCGCCGCCGCGGAATCCATGGCCGATGCCCTTGCCGACAGTTACCGCGATTCAGGCCTTCTGGATCAGAACCGGGCGCTTCTTCGCGCCGCGGACGAGGACGTGGCCCAATCTCTTGCCGCCCTGAGACCGGTCGTCCAGTGGTCGGCGAATTATAATTGGAGCGATCCCCCACGGACCTTGGGGGGGAGCGCAACCTCTGCCAATTTCGAGGTTTCCGCCAGCCTGCTGCTCTATGACGGGGGCGCAAGTACGCACCGGACAGAGGCGGCCAAGGCCCTGGTCCTCGAAACCCGTCAGAACCTGCGCGGCATCGAGCAGGACGTCCTGCTGCGCGCGGCCACCGCCTACATGAACGTGCGCCGCAACACCGAGTTCGTGGCCCTGCGCAAAAGCAACATGAACCTGATCGAAGAAGAACTGCGCGCCGCGCGGGACCGGTTCGAGGTGGGCGAGGTGACGCGCACGGATGTGGCGCTGGCCGAGGCCCGCCTGGCCGCGACCCGCAGCGAGCTGGCCGCGGCCGAGGGGTCGCTGGCGCAGTCAATCGAGGAATTCCGCGCGGCCGTGGGCCGGGCGCCGGGCCGCCTCGACGTGGTTTCGCCCGCGCCGCTCGACAGGGCTCAGGACGCTGCGCGGGGGTTTGCTCTTGGCAACCATCCCTCGATCAAGGCGGCGCAGCAGGCCGTGACAGCGGCCGAGTTGACACTCCGCGCCGCCGAGGCGGCGCTGAGCCCTTCGGTCAACCTGCGCGGCTCGGCTTCGGTCGACGACGATGGAAACGCCACCGAGAGCCTTGGCCTGTCGGTCGGTGGACCGATCTACTCGGGCGGGCAGTTGGAAAGCGCGATCCGGCAAGCGACCGCGCGGCGTGACGCGGCCCGCGCAGGATTGCACCTGTCGGGCCAGTCCGTGGCGCAATCCGTGGGCAACGCCTTTGCCCAGTTGCGGGTGGCCAGGGCCGGCAGCGAGGCATCCCAGCTTCAGATACGCGCCGCGCGCACCGCCTTCGAGGGTGTGCGCGAAGAGGCGACGCTGGGCGCGCGCACCACGCTTGACGTGCTCAATGCCGAACAGGAATTGCTCGATGCCCGTGCCAACGGGATCTCGGCGCAGGCCGACGAGGTCATCGCCAGCTACCAGGTGTTGGCGTCGATGGGGCTGATGACGGCCGAACACCTTGGGCTGGCCGTCCAGACCTATGATCCGGCGGCCTATTACAACCTGGTCAAGGATGCCCCGGCGACCCTGTCGCCGCAGGGTCGTGCCCTGGACCGGGTGCTGGACTCCATCGGCGAATAGCTCAAATCTTCGGTATATGTTGTTCGTTGGCGCCGTTGCGCGTAAGCTCAACCCGAGGCCAAAGCAGGGTGAATAATGTCGGATCCCGTCAAAAACGTGGAAATCGAGGATGTCCTGTCCTCAATCCGGAAACTGGTGAGCGAAGGCGAACAGGCCCGTGCCCGAGAGACCGAGCCATCGCAGGCGGGCGCGGGCGACGCCGGCCATCGCGCAGGCCAGGACCCCGCCGAGAGCCGCGCCGCCGAGGAAGACCGTCCAGCCAAGCTGGTTCTGACCCCGGCGCAGCTTGTCACACAGGGGGACGATGCGTTTGTGGGCCACTCCCGTGACGACGAAGAGGCGCCGCGACAGACCGCCGAGGCCGAGGCGCCAGAGGCGACGGAAGGCGACGTGGTGCCGCATCTTCTGGATCGTCCGATTGGCAATTTCCTGCGCCGCGACGAAAGTGAAGGGCCGGAACCTGCCGATAGCGGCCGTGACGTGACGCAGGCCGATGCGTCCGGTCCGGATCAGGACGGGTCCGAGACCGATAGCGCCGTATCTGAGACCGCGCAGCACGAGATGACGGTGGCTGAACAGCCCGCCGAAACCCCGGTCGGTGACAGTGCCACGCCCGAAAATCGACGCTCGGCATTGGAGGCGACGATTGCCGAGCTGGAGGCGTCGGTCGGTGGTGAGGGGTTCGAGCCTGACGGGTCCGAGGCGGCAAATATGGCCGCAACCCTGGCTTGGCCCAGAAGCCGCCGGTCCCGGATCAATTTCGGGGCCGAAGCGGCCCGGACGGTCCAGGACGCGCCCGAGGAGGTGGTATCCGCTGCCGAGGACGACCCTTCCAACGAGGACACCACCGCGGAGGATCTCGCCCGGGGCACCGGGCCCGACGATCCTTACGACGCGTCCTATGATGAGGAGCTGTCCGGTCTCGAAGCGCTTGATGCCGCCGCGCTGCGGGCCCTGGTCGCCGAGATTGTGCGCGAGGAATTGCAAGGCGCCCTTGGCGAACGCATCACTCGCAATGTCCGCAAGCTGGTGCGCCGGGAGATCTATCGCATCCTGTCCAGCCAGGACTTCGACTAGAGCTTTCGGCGAACACCAGGCAAGCGGATCGCAGCGCGCGCGTCTCGAGGGCGAGGCGGCATATCCGCGTTCACAGTCCTGCCAAGAAACGGGAGGGCGTCCATCCTGGTCTCCGGTTGCTGGACGCGGTCCCTGCTGTGCCCATCCGAGACGGGAAAAACCAGTGCCCCTTTTTCGCGACGTGTTCTACGGCGATGTTCCACGAAGAAAAACGCGCGGCCCCGCCAAGGACCGCGCTTCATGTCTCAACGACGGCGCGCAGGAACTCGGACACCGTGTCAGGCTGCCCTTGCGGCCTCTTCGATGGCCTCGGCAGCATGGCGGCGCTCGCTCTCCTCGCGCGAGAGGGCAACAGAGGTGCGCACACCCTTCGATACGAAATCCATCAGGCCGGTTACGACACGTTCGTTCGGGTCTATCCCGGCACAGGACAGGACCTCGCGTCCGTCTCGCGACCTTGCCCAGCGGGCGATCTGTTCCGGCCCGTTGCCGTACTTCTTGTCATCGGCGATGGCGTCATCCAGCGCAGCCAGGACCACCGCCGCAAACAGCTTGCGTGCGCGGTTGCCTTGCTCGTTGTTGAACGCGGTGCCGTCGACGAGATCTCGCATATCGGGTCCTTCGGTTTTGTCTTGTAACTGGCGTGAGGGGCAATATGCCTGTTCACGGGCGATTCGGGTGGGCTCTTTTGGAATGGCAGGTATGCGCCCAGTGCATATCGTGTCGGTGTCTACAACAGTATCTGTCGGGTTGCTCGACTGCGTTGTGGCAGATATAGGCTCGCTCAACAGACGATCAACCATTCGACACATTCTGGACACAATTCGACATGCCCAAGATCAACGGTAACGAGATCCGTTCCGGCAACGTGCTGGAACACAACGGCGGCCTCTGGGTCGCGGTGAAGGTGGACCATGTCAAACCCGGCAAGGGTGGCGCCTTCGCCCAGGTCGAGATGAAGAACCTGCGCAACAATTCCAAGTTGAACGAACGCTTTCGCTCGGCCGACAAGATCGAGCGCGTGCGGCTGGAACAGAAGGACCAGCAGTTCCTTTATGAAAACGACGGGATGCTGGTCTTCATGGATGCCGAGACCTTCGATCAGATCGAGCTGCCCGCGGACCTTCTGGGCGAGCGACGTCCCTTCCTGCAGGACGGCATGACCGTGGTGATCGAATATTACGAGACCGAGGCGCTGAACGTGACCCTGCCGCAAAAAGTGACCTGCAAGGTCGTCGAGACCGAGCCGGTGGTGAAGGGCCAGACGGCTGCCAACAGCTTCAAGCCCGCGGTCTTGGACAACGGCGTGCGGGTCATGGTGCCGCCCTTCGTGGGCCAGGACGAGGACATCATCGTCAACACCGATACTATGGACTACGCCGAACGCGCCTGATCGGGCAGCCTTCCCGACGGGTCAGGCGCCCAGCCGCGCCAGTCTGTCCTCGACCATGCCCATGTAGCCAGGCCCGAAAAGCCGCAGATGCACCAGGGCGGGCCAGAGCTGGTAAACCGCGCGGCGCGTTGCCCAATCCCCCTGTGGTCGGCCATAGGCGGCATAGAACGCCTCGTGCGGAGTGCCGAACAGCTCCAGCATGGCGAGGTCGACCTCGGCGTCGCCGTGATAGCAGGCCGGGTCGATCAGGTAGGCCCCCTGGGCTGTGAAAAGCGCGTTTCCCGACCAGATATCGCCGTGCAGCAGCGCCGCGGGCGGTGCGGCGGGGATCAGCGCGGGCAGGCGATGCGCCAGCCTCTCCAGCCGGTGAACAAGCCCCGCGGGCAGCATCGCGCGCCCGGTCAGCAGCCTGTTTTCCGCCCAGAAGCCCGACCAGTCCCCGCCCCGTGCATTGGGGATCGCCACATCGCCGAATGCATAGTCGACGGACCAACCATAGCACGGCGCCGTGGTCTCATGCAGCCGGGCCAGACCAGCGCCCAGAGCGTGCCAGCTGTCCGGACCGGGTCGGCTCTCGGGTAGGTATTCGAGCACCATCAGTGTCCTCTCGCTGGCCAGGACTTGGGGCACGGGTGCGCCGGCCTCGGCCATGGCTTCCAGCATCCGCGCCTCGCGGATCACCAGCGGCCCTGCCTTGGCCACTACGTCGCGCCCGTCGGCCAGCCTGACCTTCCAAATGTCGGAAAGGTCGCCCCCCTGAAGCCTGTGCAATCCCGCAGGCGGCGCCCCGAAGAGTCGGGCGATGGCGGCGCTTACGGGGTCCATGTCACAGTGGCTTCGCCGGCCTGCATCGGGCCCTTTGCCCGATCGAACCGCAGGTAGGCCAGCGCCTTGTCACCCGATTGCGTGTAAAGTGTGCCGGCCGGTTTCTCGCCCGCCGTGATCGGGGTGCCGACCGGGGCCGTCCCCTCGATCCCCACCTGGACAAGCCCCTTGCGCAGCTCGGTCTTGTGTTTCATCCGCGCGGTCACTTCCTGCCCGACATAGCAGCCCTTCCTGAAATCCACGCCCGACAGCCGGTCGAAGCCGACCTCCAGCGGAAAGCTGTCGGATGTCAGCTCTATCCCGGTTTCGGGGATCAGGTGTTCGACGCGTAGCGCGTCCCAGTCCAGGGTTTCTGAAAGGTCCGTCTCGCCGATCAGGCGCCAGCCCATCGCGGGGTGGCGCGGGTCGGGCAGGGCACCCTCGGGCGCAGGCCCGACCCCGCGCGAGACGACGAGATCAGTCTCGGCAATCTCGACCGCAGAGCGTAGCTTATACATGGACAGCCGCCGGGCCAGCGCGGCGGCCTCTTCTGCAGCCACGTCCAGCAGAATGCCGTCGCCCTGCGCCTGCAGGAAGAAATCCACGATCAGTTTGCCCTGCGGCGTCAGCAAGGCGGTATAGACCAGGCCCTCGGACAGGCGATCGGTGTCATTGGTGACGAGGCCCTGCAGGAAACCATTCCTGTCATCCCCGGTGATGCGAAGAACTGTGCGCTGTGTCATGGCCCCTACCTAGGATGGATCGGTGCCGCGGAAAAGCCGTGTCATCAGACCGCGGGCGGTGCGTACCGGGGCCTTGGTCGCGGCCTTGCGCGGATGCACGGCGCCGGGGGAGGCGTCCCCGACGTGACGGCCTTCCTTGAACTGCAGCCGGTAGAGATCGGCATAAAGCCCGCCGCGCGCCAGCAACTCGTCGTGGGTGCCCTCATCGACCACGCGGCCCTTGTCCATGACCAATATCCTGTCGGCGTTACGCACGGTCGAAAGCCGATGCGCGATCACGAGCGTCGTACGCCCTTCGGCAAGGCGGTTCAGTGCGGCCTGGACGATTGCCTCGGACTTGGTGTCCAGTGCCGAGGTCGCCTCGTCCAACAAAAGGATCGGCGTGTCGCGTAGCAGCGCGCGGGCAATGGCCACGCGCTGGCGCTGACCTCCCGACAGGTTGGACCCGCGGGGCCCGGCGGGCGTGTCCAGTCCATCGCTCAGCTGGGGCAGGAAGTCCGAGACATGCGCCGCATCCAGGACCTTTTTAAGATGCGCCGGTTCCACGTCCGCGCGCCCCAGCAGGATGTTGTCGCGCAGGCTTTCGTCGAAAAGCGCGGCGTCCTGCGCCACCGTCGAGACGAGGTCGCGCAAGCCGTCCACGGCCATGTTCTCAACAGGGGTGCCGTCCAGCGTCACCCGGCCCTCGCGAGGGTCGACAAGCCGGGTGAGCACATTGAAAACGGTGCTCTTGCCCGCGCCAGAGGCGCCGACCAGGGCGGTGGTCCGCCCCGCCTGGGCGGTGAAACTGGCCCCCCGGAGCACGGGCAGATCGCCATAGGCCAGGTGCACATCCTCGAAACGGATCTCGGGCGCGGCCGGCGGTGGCGACGCGGGCGCGGCGGGCGAGACCAGCGTCGGCCGGATGTCGAACAGTTCGCGGATGCGCTCGACCGCCGCCGCGGCCGCCTGCCACATCCCCGAGAGGTTGCCCAGCCGCCGCAGAGGGTCGAAGGCCAGTGCCATCGCCGTGAAGAAGGCCATGAAATCGCCGACGGTCTTGTCGCCGTCCACGATTTCGGAGCCGGCGAAGAACAACACGCAGAAGAAGCCGATCCCGGTCATGATGTCGATCAGTCCGGGGATCAGCGCCTGGCCCAGTGCCGCCTGCGTTTCCGATGTCACCCGGTGATCGTTCAGCCTGTTGTAGCGGCCCTGCTGATAGTTTTCGAGGCTGTTGAGCTTGATCGGCATGATGCCATGGAAAACCTCGTCCAGCCGGGTTGACATCGAGGCCGCGACCGCGCGCGCGGTGCGGGCCTTGCCGCGCACGTAGCGCTGCGCCATGAGCGAAGGCGCCACCAGCAGAGGAATCCCAACCAGCGCCACCAGTGTCCATTTCCAGTCGATGTAAAGCGCCACGCCGAACAGCCAGAACACGGAGATGACGTCCCGCCCCAGCCCGGTGATGATGCCGATCCAGACCTGGCCCAGGGCCTGCACGTCGCCCTGCACCCGCTCGATCAGGGTGCCTGGCGAATGGGCCTGGTGAAAGGCCATGTCCAGCGTCATCAGGTGGGCCATGAGGTCGGTGCGCAGTTGCGCCGCGCTAAGCTCGGAGACCCGCTTGAGCAGCACACGGTGCACCACCGAGGTGATGGCGCGCAGGAAGAAAACCCCCATGATAATCAGCCCGACCACCCAGAGCGCGGTCATGTCGCCGCCGATGAAGACGTTGTCGAACATGGGCTTTGTCATGTAGCTCATGACCCCCAGAGTGGAGCCCTCGATCACCATCACGACCAGCGCGATCGAGATGATCCGCAGGTGCCGACGCAGGTATCCCGACCAGAGCCAGCGCCCCATGGAATGGCGCCGCGCGGTCATGCCCGGCCCCGCCGGGCGGCGAAATTGGCCGCGGTGGTTTCGGGGTCATAGTCCTGGGCCACCCAGTCGCGAAAGCCGATCTCGCCCTCTTCCCGGCGCGCGGCGTAATCCTCGACAAGCTGGTCCAGCACCCCGGTGGCGGTGCTGCGCAGGTGCAGGTAGCGCCAGGACAACATGCGCCGGGCGCCCGCGATATCTGTCTCGTCACGGATCAAAAGGACGACGGCACTGGCCAGCCCCGCCCTGTCGGCGCCGGATTTGCAATGGATCAGCAGCGGTGTCTCCAGCGTCGCCAGATGGTCGATCAACTCCAGCAAGGCCGCGCGCGGCGGCGCACGGCGCGCGCTCAGGTGCAGATCGACCAGCGTCAGTTCGAGGGCCGCGCAGGTCTCGCGCTCGAACAGGTAGGCTGAATGGGCCGTCGCGCCGCGCAGATTCAGCACCGTGCGGATGCCGCGTGCAGCCATGCGCCGCAGGCGTCGCGGGTCCGGCTGGTTTGATCGGTAGATGCCGGGTGCGACCCGGTCGTGGTTTGTCCAAAGGTGGCGCAGGATGCCGTGATCGAGAAACTGGTAGTGCCACCACGCGCCGCGCCGTGCCGCGGGGGTGGAGATATCCCGTCCCAGCCGGTTGTGCAGGTCCCGCTCCCAGCGGTGAATTCTTTGGAACAATCCCGAAACCATGGGCGCGCGGGGCCTTTCGATGCCGATCATCCGCGGGGTTTACGCGGAATCGCAGCGGGCGAAAAGGGGCGGCGCAACGCGGTCCGGATTGACGCCGGGGCGGCGTGGCGTAATCTCGCCACGAGGCAATCGAGGACCCTTGGACCGAAATGTTTGCGAAAGGCCTGCCCTATCTGGCGATTCCCGGCCCCTCGGTCATGCCGGACCGGGTGCTTCGGGCCATGCAGCGGCCCGCGCCCAACATCTATACCGGCGCGCTGCACGAGATGACCCATTCGCTGATCCCCGATCTCAGGGCCGTCGCGGGAACGACCGGGGATGCCGCAATCTACATCGCCAATGGCCACGGCACCTGGGAGGCGGCGCTGGCCAATGTCGTGTCCGAGGACGATCGGGTGCTGGTGCTGGCGACCGGCGTCTTCTGCAAGGGTTGGGGGGAAATGGCCCGGGGTCTGGGCGTCGCCGTCGAGTTGCTGGACTTCGGCGAAAGTGCGCCGGTCGATCCCGGCCGGGTCGAGGCGGCGCTGCGCGCGGACCGCGCAGGCCGGATCAAGGCGGTGCTGATGGTTCTGGTCGATACCTCGACCGGGGTGCGCAATGACGTGGCCGCGGTCCGCGCGGCCGTGGATGCCGTCGGGCACGATGCGTTGTTGATGGTGGATGCCATCGCTTCGCTGGGCTGCGATATCTACGAGATGGACGCCAGCGGCGTGGATGTCACCATCGCGGCCAGCCAGAAGGGGTTGATGACGCCACCGGGGCTGGGCTTCGTCTGGTTCAACGAAAGGGCGGACATGCAACGCGGCACCTTGGCTCGCGTCAGCCGCTACTGGGATTGGCGGCCGCGGGTCAACCCGGACGAATACTGGAAGTATTTCGACGGCACTGCACCCACGCATCACCTGTTCGCCCTGCGCGAGGCGCTCGACATGATCGCTGAAGAGGGGCTGACAGCGATCTGGGCGCGGCACGATGGCCTGGCCCGGGCGATTTGGGCGGCTTGCGAGGCCTGGGGGCAGGCGGGGCCCCTGCGGCTGAACGTGCCCGACGCCGCGGCAAGGTCGCGCGCCATCACCTCGGTCGGCCTGGAGCCGGGCCAGGGTGACGCCCTGCGCAGGTGGGTCGAGCAAGCGGCCGGCGTAACCCTGGGCATCGGGCTGGGCCGTGATCCGGCGAGCGCCTACTTCCGGATTGGCCACATGGGCCATGTCAACGCGCACATGGTTCTTGGCGTGCTGGCCAGTATCGAGTCCGCTCTGATCGCCCTGGACATCCCGCACGGCCCGGGAGGTACGGCGGCGGCCAGCGCGGTGCTGGCCGATCTGGCGCAGGATTTGCCGGTCTAGCGGCGGCGCGCACCCAAAGCTCGCAGGACCAGCTCGAGCCCGGTGGCGCTGATCACGACCCAGAGAAACCCCGCGACCGAGGCGATGGTCCAGAGAGATACGAACAGGATGACTCCGACCATCCACAAGAAGGGCGTCGTGTAATTCTCGACCCGGCGGGGGTAGTGATACATGGCGGCCTCCGGCAGTACCCTGCGGGCCACAATAGCGCAGTTTCCCGGAGAATCACCTATGGCTTTCGGGCATCCTCCAGCGCGCCGGGCAGGGCCTCGGCCAGCAGGTCCAGGTCTTGCGGCCGGCCCGCGCTGATGCGGATGCACCGGTCCTGCGGCGCGATAAAGGCCATGCGCGCGAAGATGTCGCGCGTCAGCAGCCCCGATAGCACCGATTTGGCAAAGGCTCCGTCGCCACCGCAATCCACGGCCATGAAACTGGCCGCCGAGGGCAGGGTGACCAAGCTGTTATCAGCCGCGATCGCCCGGATCCGGTCGCGGGCTGCGGCGACCTCGGCCTGCACATGCGCCAGCCAGTCGATATCCTGCGCCGCGGCCAGCGCCCCGGCCTGGCTGACCCGGCCGATTCCGAAGTGATCGCGCACCAGGTTGAAGGCGCCGATCAGGCCCCGGTCACCGATGGCATAACCCACCCGGGCCCCTGCCAGACCATGCGCCTTGGAAAAGGTGCGCATGCGGATGACACGGGGGTCTTCGGGGTCGATCCCGGGGGCGGTGCCTTCGGGCGCAAAGTCGATATAGGCCTCGTCAAGAACCAGCAGGCTGCCTTCGGGAACGGCCTCGATCATGCGGTGGACGGTCGCAGCGTCGTGCCAGGTGCCCATGGGATTGTCGGGGTTGGACAGGTAGATCAGACGCGCGCCGACCTCTGCGGCCCTGGCGATCAGGCGTTCGGGGTCCTCGTGATCGGCGGTATAGGCGACCTTGTGCAGCACTCCGCCGTGGCCGGTGACGTGGTAGTTGAAGGTGGGATAGGCGCCGTCCGAAGTCACGACCGCAGCCCCCTGCGGCACGGTCAAACGCACCAAAGAGCCCAGTAGCCCGTCGATGCCGGCACCTATGACGATGTTTTCCATGGGCACGTCATGCCGGGCGGCCAGTTCGGTGCGCAGGTCAAAACTCTCGGAATCACCGTATTTCCAAGCCTCCTGTGCGGCCTCCTGCATGGCCGTCACCGCCCGTGGCGACGGGCCGAAAACGCTTTCATTGGCCCCCAGCCGCGCCTTGAACGGACGGCCGCGGTCGCGTTCATGCGCCTCGGGGCCGACGAAGGGCACGGAGCGGGGCAGGCTTTGGACGAGCGGTGTCAGTCGCGGATCGGTTGTCATGTCTTCAGAGTGACGCGCGTCCGGCCGTTTGTCCATCAAGGGGCGGTCCTTTCAGGGCTGCATGAACTTCCGCCGCGCTTCGCGCGCGATGTTGTAGCGCAGTTCGAGATCGGCGATCAGTGCCATGGCCAGTCGTGTTTCATCCTCGGTGACGGCCGCAGCATGAGTGGCCCTGGCCGCCTCAAGCGCCTTCTTCAGCTTGAATTCCTCGGGCAGGGCGCCGGCCTCGGCCATGATGCGCGTGGCCACCTCTGTCGCCATGTCGGTGACGCCGCTGCGCCTCGGCAGGGGTTTGCCCTCGCCGGACAGGCCCGATAGCTGGCCCTCGGTCAGCGCCTTCTGGATCTGTTGCTCGGTCAGTTGGCGAAACGAACGGCTCATGCCCCGATCCTGGCACAACCGGCCAGCGCGGGGCATGAGTTTATTTGCCAAGATGAAGCAGCGCCGGTCAGCCGATTTCTTCCAGCCGCGTCATGGCGGCCTGCAATTGCGCCAGTTCCTCTTGCCGCAGGGCGAGATTTTCGCGGGCTTCGTCGACCACTTCCTGGGGCGCGCTTTCGACGAATTTGGGGTTGTTCAGGCGCCCGGCCAGACCGCCGATTTCCTTTTCCAGCTTGCCCATAACCTTGGCGATGCGGGCCTTTTCGGCCTCGACATCGATGATATCGGCCAGCGGCAGCGCGAAATTCGCACCATGGGCCGTGACGGAAAGCGACCCTTTGGGCGCCTGATCCGCATCCTCCAGGCTTTCGATCCGGGCCATGCGCTTGATCAGCGTTTCATTGTTGGCCCAGGCCGTGCGGGCGGCGGTGTCCGCTTCCAGTTGCAGGACGGGGATATACAGCCCGACCGGCACGTTCATCTGGGCGCGGGCCGAGCGGACCCCTTCGATGAAGGAAATGACCCAGCGCATTTCGCGCTCGGCCTCGGCATCGACAAGGTCGGTCCCGTAGCCGGGCCAGTCTTGGTGGATCAGCATCTTGTCCCGGTCACCCAGCGTGCCCCAAAGCTCCTCGGTGATGAAGGGCATGATCGGGTGCAGCAGGATCAGGCACTGGTCCATCACCCAGGCCATGGTGGCTTGGGTCTCGGCCTTTTCTGCCTCGCCTCCGTCCAGCAACAGCGGCTTGGAGAATTCGACATACCAGTCACACACCACGTTCCAGACGAAGTGATAAAGCGCCGAGGCGGCCTCGTTGAAGCGATAAGCGGCCAGCGCCGCGTCCACCTCTTCGCGCACGCGGGAGGTTTCACCGATGATCCAGCGGTTCACCGTGGCCTCGGGCCGCGGGATGGTGCCGTCCGATCCTGTGGCGCCGTTCATCTCGGCAAAGCGGCAGGCATTCCAGAGCTTGGTGCCGAAGTTCCGGTAGCCCTTGATGCGGTCCTCGGACAATTTCAGCACACCGCCGATGGCCGCCATGGCCGCATTGGCAAAGCGCAGGGCGTCGGCGCCGTAATCCTCTATGACCGCGATGGGGTCGATGACATTGCCGGTGGTCTTGGACATCTTCTTGCCCTTGGCGTCGCGCACCAGCCCGTGCAGGTAGACGGTGTGGAACGGGTCCTGCCCGACAACCGCCTGCTGCATCATCATCATCCGCGCGACCCAGAAGAACAGGATGTCCTGCCCGGTGATCAGCACGTCGGTGGGGAAGTACTTGGCGTATTCCTCCGTCTGCTCGGGCCAGCCCAGCGTGCCGATGGGCCAGAGGCCCGAGGAGAACCAGGTATCGAGCACATCCGGGTCACGCCAGACCGGATAGACCAGTTTCGTCAGGTCCTGCGTGACGTTGTATTCGGCCAGCGCGGCGGCGAAGCTATGCATAGCCTCGTGCTTGTCGGCGACCTCGATAACGCGGGCATGGCTGATCGGGTTGGGCACGTCGATGTTGTCGTTCTCGAAAAGCGGGATGACCTCGTCGAAGCTGAAGGCGCAGTGGCTGACCTCTTGCCGATGCAGCATCCCGCCCTCGGTCAGAAGGCCCAGCAGGCGGACCTCGTCCAACTCGCCGCTCGCGTTCAGGTCGTCGTCGACACCCAGGTTCAGCCCATACCAGACAGGGATCTGGTGCCCCCACCACAGCTGACGAGAGATGCACCAGGGCTCGATGTTTTCCAGCCAGTGGAAATAGGTCTTCTTGCCGCTTTCGGGCATGATCTCGGTGCGGCCCTCGCGGACGGCTTCCAGCGCGGGACCGACGACCTTTTGCGCATCCACGAACCACTGGTCGGTCAGCATCGGCTCGATCACCACCTTGGAACGGTCGCCGAAGGGCTGCATGATCTTCTTGTCCTCGACCTCGATCATGAGGCCCTCGGCGTCGATGTCCGCGACAACGCGCTTGCGCGCTTCGAAGCGGTCCAGCCCGCGATAGGCCTCGGGGACAAGGTTGATCGCATCGACCTGCGCCATGGTGAAATCCGCGCCTTCGGCAAAGTGCCGGGCGCGCCCAGCCTCTTCGGCGTAGGGGGCGCCATCCGCGCGCATGTGCCCGCTGGTGTCCATCAGGCGATACATCGGGATGCCGCCGCGCTTGGCGACCTCGTAATCGTTGAAATCATGCGCACCGGTGATCTTGACCGCGCCGGATCCGAAATCCGGATCTGGGTATGCGTCGGTGATGATCGGGATCAGCCGGCGATGGTCCTTGGGGCCGACGGGAATTTCACAGAGCTTGCCGACGATGGGCGCATAACGCGCATCATCGGGGTGCACCGCGACGGCCCCGTCGCCCAGCATGGTTTCGGGTCGTGTCGTGGCAATGGATATATAGTCGCGCGTCTCGCGCAGGGTGACGTTCCCGTCCTCGTCGCGCTCGACGTATTCGTATGTCTCGCCACCCGCCAGCGGATACTTGAAGTGCCACATGTGGCCGTCGACCTCGATGTTCTCGACTTCCAGGTCGGAGATCGCGGTCTCGAAATGCGGGTCCCAGTTGACCAGCCGCTTGCCGCGATAGATCAGCCCCTTGCGGTGCATGTCCACGAAGACCTTGATGACGGCATCATGGAAATTGCCATCGTTGCCCGCGGGGGCGCCGGGGGCGCCGGACATGGTAAAGGCGTTGCGCGACCAGTCGCAGGACGCGCCGAGCCGTTTCAGCTGGCCGATGATCTGGCCGCCGGAGTTTTCCTTCCAGTCCCAGACGCGCGCCAGGAAATCCTCGCGGCTCAGATCGGTGCGGCGCTTGCCTTCTTCGGTCTTGAGCTTCTTTTCCACCTGTAGCTGCGTGGCGATGCCGGCATGGTCCTGACCCGGCTGCCAGAGCGTGTCGTAGCCGCGCATGCGGTGCCAGCGGATCAGGACGTCCTGAAGCGTGTTGTTGAAGGCATGTCCCAGGTGCAGCGCGCCGGTCACGTTGGGCGGCGGGATCATGATGGAAAAGGTCTCGTCGCGTTTGGCGTTGGCGCCCGCCGCGAAGGCGCCGCTGTCTTCCCAGGCCTGGTAGATGCGCGGTTCCGCCTGGGCGGCGTTGAAGGTCTTTTCCATGGGCATGATATGCGTTCCCTGACTGTCGCGCTCCCCCTGTAACCCGCACGGGCGGCGGCGAAAAGAGGGACCGAGCGCACGGGCTGGACACGGCCCTTGGAACCGGTAGGGTCGCGGCAACAACCACGAGAGGCCAGCATGGAAAAATTCGGCAAATCCCAATCGGTCCGCCGGGTCGAGGACCAGCGCTTCCTCACCGGCCATGGCCGCTACGTCGATGACATCGCGCCGGCCGGGGCCCTGCGCGCCGTTTTTCTGCGCGCGCCCGTGGCGCACGCCCGCATCACCGACCTCGACGTGGCCGAAGCGCGCGCGGCGCCGGGCGTGCACCTGGTGCTGACCCTTGCCGACCTTGAGGCAGAGGGCTTGCAGGTGACCATGAAAAGCACCGTTGTGCGCAACGCCGACGGCAGCCGCGGTGCGCGCCCCGACCGCCCGCTGCTGGCGGGTGACCGGGTGCGCTACGTGGGCGAGGCCATTGCCATGGTCGTTGCCGAGACGCTCCAGCAGGCCCGCGATGCGGCCGAAATGATCGCCCTGGACTTCGAGGATGAGGAGGCGCATGTCGAGGTGGCCCCGGGTGGGCCGCAACTGCACGCGGGCGTGGACAATAACGTTGCTTTCGACTGGGCGCTGGGCGATGCCGCGGCGGTGGACAGCGTCATGGAAAATGCGGCGCATATCCTGACCTACGAGATCAGCGACAACCGCGTCATCGTCAATTCCATGGAACCGCGCGGGGCTTACGCCGAGCCCGAGGGCAATGGCCGGCTGCATATCGCCGTGAACGGCCAGGGGGTCTGGGGCCCCAAGGAAAGCGCCGCCCGGCACTTGGGCCTGGCGCCCGAGGATATCCGCGTGACCAATCCCGACACCGGCGGCGGCTTCGGCATGAAGGGGATGGACCACCCCGAGACCTTCGTGGTGGCCCAGGCGGCACGGATGCTCAACCAACCCGTCCGCTGGATGTCCGAACGCACCGAGGCCATGCTGAGCGACAACGCCGGGCGCGATCTGCGCACAACGGCCACGCTGGCCTTCGACAGGGATCACCGGCTGGTCGGCTACAGGCTGGACACGCTGGCCAATCTCGGCGCCTACAACTCGCAGTTCGCCCAGCCGATCCAGACCGACCTGTTTTCCAAGGTGGCGCCGGGTGTCTACGATTTCCAGGCGATCCACCTGCGCTGCCGCGGCATCTATACCAACACCGCGCCGGTCGATGCCTATCGCGGCGCGGGCCGGCCCGAGGCGATCTACGTTCTGGAACGGGCCATGGACTATGCCGCCCGCGACCTGGGCGTCGATCCGTGGGATCTGCACCGTCGCAACTTCATTCCGGCGGACAAGTTCCCTTACACATCCGCGACCGGACAGCCCTATGACGTGGGCGATTTCAGCCGGGTTCTTGACCGTTTGGAACACAATGCCGACCGGGCCGGCTTCGCCGCCCGCCGTGCCGCGTCCGAAGCACGGGGCAAGCTGCGCGGCCTGGGGTTGTGCTACTACATCGAGAGCATACTGGGCGATCCCGAGGAAACCGCCCGGGTCGATTTCAACGCCGATGGCACCGCCTCGATCTTCGTGGGCACCCAATCCAACGGTCAGGGGCACGAGACCGTCTTCGCCCAGTTTCTGGCCGATCAGACCGGCATCCCGGCGGACCGCATCACCGTGGTGCAGGGCGACAGTGACCTGATCGCCCAAGGCGGGGGGACAGGCGGGTCGCGCTCGGTCACGGTGCAGAACACCGCGACGCTGGGCGCGGTCGAAGCCATCACCGGCGCCTTTGCCGCTTACTTGGCCGAGAAGGAAGACACCGTGGCCGCGGACATCAGCTTCGACGATGAACGCTTCCGTATTCCCGGGTCGAACCTGACGCCAACCATGCTTGAGGTGGCCGATATGGCGAGGGCCGAGGGACGCGAAGACCTGTTGAGCCATTCGCGCACCACGAAGCTGGAAAACCGGTCCTTTCCCAATGGCGGCCACGCGGCCGAGGTCGAGATCGACCCGGACACGGGCAAGGTCACGCTTGATCGCTACACGGTGGTCGATGACTTCGGCAATCTCATCAATCCCATGCTGGCCGAGGGCCAGGTGCATGGCGGCGTCGTGCAGGGCGTGGGCCAGGCCCTGACCGAACAGGCGCACTACGACGCCGACGGTCAGCTGATCACGGCGACCTTCATGGATTATGCCATGCCGCGCGCAGATGATGTGCCCATGTTCAGCTTCGATACCGAGTCCACCCCTTCGCTCTATAATCCGATGGGGATGAAGGGATGCGGCGAGGCAGGCACGGTGGGGTCGATGGCCGCCACGGCCAACGCGGTGCTTGACGCGCTGGCCACGCGCGGGGTGGCCAGCGCCGACATGCCCTTCACCCCCAACCGGGTCTGGCAGCTTCTGCACGAGGCGGGGAATGGGGTTTCGTGACCGGATCCTGTCGTTCTTCGGCCGCGGCCCCTGGGCCGAGGCCGGTTCGCAGCGTCACCGAGGACCCGCGACGCATGTCATCATCATCGACGGCACCATGTCCTCGCTCGTGGAGGGCGACGAGAGCCACGCAGGCCAGCTCTACAAGCTGGTCCTGGAGGCCGGGCGCAGCGCGAACCTGACGGTCTATTACGAGGCGGGCATCCAGTGGCGGGACTGGTCGCGCAAGGTTGACGTGATGATGGGCCGGGGCATAAATCGTCAAATCCGGCGCGCCTACGGCGTGCTGGCCTCGCGCTACCGACCCGGCGACCGGATCATCCTCGCAGGGTTTTCGCGCGGGGCATACGCGGTGCGGTCGCTGGCCGGGATTGTGGATCTGGTGGGACTGGTGCGCGCCGATTGCGCGACCGAGCGGATGATCCGCCAGGCCTATCGACACTACCAGTCCGGCGCGCGCGGCCCGGTGGCCGAGACCTTCGGCCGCGACTACTGCCGGCAACCGGTCGAGATCGAGGCCATCGCCGTCTGGGACACCGTCAAGGCCCTCGGCCTGCGCCTGCCGCTGTTGTGGCTGTTGACCGAGGAAAAGCACAGGTTCCACAGCCACGCCCTGGGTCCCGTGATTCGGCACGGCTTCCATGCGCTGGCCCATGACGAGACGCGCGAGGCCTATGCCCCGGTCCTCTGGGCTTGCCCGCCCGAGCGCGATGCACGGGTCGAACAGGTCTGGTTCCGGGGCACACATGGCGATGTCGGCCGGCAGTTGGGCGGATTTCAACCGGCGCGTCCGCTTTCGAATATCTCGCTCGTCTGGATGCTGGAACGGCTGGAGGGGTGCGGGCTGCCCCTGCCCGGGGACTGGCGCGCCCGGTTTCCCTGTGACCCTGACGGCCCCTCGGTCTGGACATGGCAGGGCTGGGCCAAGCTGTTCTGGTTGCGCAAGCCCCGTGTCGTGGGGCGAGATCGGTCCGAACGCCTGCACCCGACGCTGGCCGCACGCCGTCAACCGTCTCGTGCTTGCGGCGCTTGGCGGGGGTCTTGATGTTTCCCGATGCGGGAGAATGCGCCCTGTCCTGCATCCATCGCATGCCTGCAAATCAGGCGACCACACCACGCCGGGACTGAACCACTAGAGCACCAGGTGCCGCGCCCGGGCGCCGCGTTCGATGGCGGCGGCGTGCAGGCGGTCGATGTGCAGCTCGTATCGAATTTCCTCGAGCAGGCGCAGTTCCGCCTGCGGGATGTCGCCGTCCGCCGCAGCCACGTCGCAGGCCAGGGCATAGGCGGTCTCGAACAGGTGTTCGGGCAGGGCGTCGCGGACCAGCCCGAAAAGCGCGTCGAGACCGTCCTCCTGGCTGAACAGGTCGAACACCACCGCCGAGACCTTGCTGATCTTGTCGGCGTCGTAATTTCCGAAGACCGGCAAGTGATTGACCGTGCTGGTGATCTTCACCAGTTCCGCCGTTCGGATGTCCTCGTCGCTGGCTGAGACCGCGACCATGATGGCGACAAGAGCGTCCTGGGCGGTCAGGGCTGCGGGGGTCATCGGCCAATCTCCTCTGTGCGATGGCTCACCTTTATTGACGCTTTCGCGGCACTGCAATAGGACGCGAACCAGTCGGCCGGGGACGGCCGGGTCAATCCCACAGGAAAGCCGAAGACATGTCCGATCTGCGCGACGCCGCGATGAGTTCGAAAGCCTGGCCCTTCGAAGAGGCACGGGCGCTTCTCAAACGCGTGGAGGCCTCGGGCAAATCCGAGGTTCTCTTCGAGACGGGCTACGGCCCCAGCGGGTTGCCGCATATCGGCACCTTCGGCGAGGTCTTGCGGACCACAATGGTGCGCCGCGCCTTCGAGTTGATCTCCGACATCCCGACGCGGCTGATCTGCTTTTCGGACGACCTGGACGGAATGCGCAAGGTGCCCGGTAACGTGCCGCATCAGGATAGCCTGGCCGAGCACCTGCACAAGCCGCTGACATCGGTACCCGATCCTTTCGGCACCCACGACAGTTTCGGTGATCACAACAACGCGATGCTGCGGGGGTTCCTCGATACCTTCGGCTTCGAGTACGAGTTCGTCTCGGCCCGCGACTTCTACCAGTCGGGCCGGTTCGACGCGGTCCTCAAGCGCGCGGTCGAACGCTATGACGACGTGATGAAGGTCATGTTGAAATCCCTGCGAGATGAGCGCCGGCAGACCTACTCCATCTTCCTGCCGATCCACCCCGAGACGGGCCGTGTCCTTTACGTGCCCATGAAGGAGGTGAACGCCGCCGATCACACCGTCACCTTTGACGACGAGGACGGGCGCGAATGGACCCTTCCGGTGACCGGCGGGAACGTGAAGCTGCAATGGAAACCCGATTTCGGCGCGCGCTGGGCCGCGCTGGGCGTGGATTTCGAGATGTACGGCAAGGAGCATGCCACCAACACGGCGATCTACGACCGCATCTGCGAGATTCTGGGCGGTCAGAAGCCGAACCATTTCACCTACGAGCTGTTCCTCGACGAGAACGGCCAGAAAATCTCCAAGTCCTCGGGCAACGGCATCTCGATGGATGATTGGCTGTCCTATGCCAGCACCGAAAGCCTGTCCTACTTCATGTATCTCAAGCCCAAGACGGCCAAGCGGATGCATTTCGACGTGATCCCCAAGATGGTGGACGAATACCACCAGCAGCTGCGGGCCTATGCGACGCAGGACATTGCGCAGCGTGTGAACAACCCGGTCTTTCACATTCACGGCCACAACGCGCCAGCATCGACCATGGTCGTACCGTTCTCGATGCTGCTGAACCTGGCGGCCGTTTCGGGCGCCGAGCAGAAGGAAAAGCTCTGGGGCTTCATCCAGCGTTACGCCCCCGAGGCCAGCCCTGGGGGGAACCCGGACCTGGACCAGGCCGCCGGGTTTGCTATTCGCTATTACAACGACTTCGTGAAGCCCACGCGCCAGTTCCGCCTGCCTGACGATACCGAACGCGCCGCATTGGAAGAGCTTGCCGCCTGCTTGCAGGACGAAGGCAGGGCGCTGGACGTGATCGCCCGAAAGAACGCGCAAGAGGGCAAGGACACGCCCCTGCCGACGGTGGACTGGCATGACGACGAGTTCCTGCAATCCATCGTTTTCGCCATTGGCAAGACCCATGGGTTCGAACCGCTGCGTGCCTGGTTCGGCACGCTCTACGAAGTGCTTCTGGGCGCCAGCCAAGGCCCGCGTTTCGGAGGGTTCATAGCGCTCTACGGGATCCAGGAGACGGTCGCCCTGATCGAAAGCGCGTTGCGCGGCGAGCTGGTGAAGTAAAACCAATCCCCCGGTTCGTCCGTACCTGTTCCAGATACGACCAACCGGAGGGCCACCATGAAACGCCTTGTGACCGCCATTTTCTTGCTAGCGGCAGCTCCTGCCGTGGCGCAAGACGCCGATATTCAATCCGTTATCGAGGGCCAGATGCGGGCCTTCCAAGCTGAAGACAGTGCCGCGGCCTTCGAATTTGCCAGCCCCATGATCAAGGGCATGTTCGGCTCCCCGCGGACCTTCGGCATGATGGTCCGCCGTGGCTACCCGATGGTCTGGAACAACGCTGAGACACGGTTCCTGCAGCTGCGGGAAATCGACGGTGAGTTCTGGCAGAAGATCCGTATCCGGGACGAGGCCGGCGGGCTCCACCTGATGGATTACCGCATGGTGGAGACACAGAACGGCTGGCAGATCGACGGCGTGGTTGAACTGCCAGCACCTGACGTGGGCGTCTGAGCCCGGCGGCGTTGCGCCGCCGGGCCTGACACCGTCACGGTGGTCCAAGTCCGCGTTTACCTTGGCCCAATACCCCTTTCGCCCAGACACAGGGTTTTGATCGGCGCTGCCGGGAAAGGGAAAACATGAACAAGGTCATTACCGACGGCGTGGTGCTGATGCCCCCGGCCTTCGCGGGCGGTCTGGACGTCTGGTCGAGCGGGGACGGCACGCCGGGTTCGGATACCTACGCGGGGTCTGGCAGCGGGGTCTTCGTGCCTGCCGATCAGGATTTCGGCGGATGCCTTGAGCTTGCCAAGACCAATGCGGTGCAGAAACTGCGCTACATGGGCGAAACACCCATCCTGCCGGGTTGCTATCTGCGGGTCACGGCGCGGGTCAAGGCGGTCTCGGGCGCGCTGCCAAGCGTTCGCATCGCCGGATTTCCGCTCTGGCCCGACGGGTCGGTGCTGGGTGGGGTGACCAAGGCGGGTTCCGAGATTGCCCTGACCGGTTATGGCGAGGTGGTCGAGATCAGCGCCATCGTCGGCACCGGACCGCGCGGTGGGGTCGACATGGTCTGGTCCAAGGCCGGGTCGGCCCATATCGGGCTGGATCTGACAGGCCCCAACGGTGGCCTGATCCGCGTCGACGATATCCGGGTCGAGGATGTCACCCGCGCCTTTCTGCGTGACATGATGGGCGTCGTCGATGTGCGTGACTACGGCGCGGTGGGCGACGGTGTCACCGACGACCGCGAGGCTTTCGAGGCCGCCGACACACATGCCGACGGACGCGAGGTGCTGGTATCGGCAGGGACCTATTTCCTGGGCGACAACGTCACGATCCAGAACCAGATCCGCTTCGAGGGCACGGTGACCATGGCCGCCGAACACCGGCTGGTGTTCCAGAAGAACTTCGACTTTCCGACCTATGCCGATGCCTTCGGTGACGAGGAACTGGCCTTCAGGAAGGCATTCCAGGCGCTGCTGAATTTCTCGGATCACGAGTCGCTCGACCTGGGCGGGCGGCGCATCAACCTGTCAGAGCCTGTCGACGGCTTTGCCGCCGTGGTCAACAAGCCCGCCTTCGAGGTGCGCCGCGTGATCCGAAACGGCCAGTTGCAGCCCGACCCGGGCGCAGCCTGGGATACCGAGGTCGTGACCGCGCAGGCGAGTTATTCGGTCAGCAACGCCCGGACGCTCACCAACGTGAGCAATGCCGCCACGATCCCGGTCGGCGCGCTTGTGACAGGCAACGGCGTTGGCCGCGAGATCTATGTCAAGGCGGTGGACGTGGCCGGACAGGAGGTCACGCTGTCCTCGTCGCTCCATGACGCCGAGGGGACGCAGGACTTCACCTTCACGCGCTTCAAGTACCTGCTCGATTTCACCGGGTTCGAGCGGCTTTCCGCGCTGGAACTGGAAGACATCGACTTTCACTGCAAGGGGATCGCATCCTGCATGATCCTTGCCCCCGACGGACATTCCATGCGGGTGCGCGACTGCCAGTTCAACAAGCCCAGGGACAGGGCCATCACCAGCCCGGGCAAGGGTTGCACGGGCCTGGACATTTTCGGCTGCATCTTCAACTCGAACGAACAATCCCTGCCGCTGACCGAGCGCACGAGCCTGTGTTTCAACATCAACCATAACGATGCGACGGTTCGTAACAATCGCGCGGCGCGGTTCCGGCACTTCGGGTTCCTCGGTGGCAATGGCAACCTGATTACCGGCAACCACTGGTTCATGGGAGACGACGAATCCCAAGGCTTGCGCCAGGCGGGGATCGTCCTGACCTCGCACAACAGCGTTTCGTCGATCACGGCGAACTACTGCGACAACAGTTTCATCGAGATCACCAACGAACACGATGCCCATCCCGACGCGCAGAACGAATACACCTTCGGCGGGCTGACGATCACCGGCAACATCTTCGTGTGTTCGGACGTGGCGCCGTGGTTCAGCTGGATCGTGGTCAAGCCTTATGGGCAGAATCATTCGATTCAGGGGCTAGCCGTTACCGGCAACGTTTTCCGCACCTACAGTGGCAACATCGACCGGGTCGAGCACATCGACACCACCTATGCCGACATGGACTTCAATACCATGCGCAACATTACGTTCTCCGGCAATGCCTTCAACGGTGTCAACGAACAGGTCCGCAACCCGTACAGCGACATCCACAATCAGCAGACCGAGGACAGCGTCTGGATCGTGGACACGGGCAGTTTCCTGCCCTTCGGTGGCTGGACCCGCACGATCGAGAGCATCGCGCCGGTGCAGGCCATCACGAATACGGCCGGGGCCCCGGTGTTCCACCAGCCTTACATCGACCCGGTCAACGGGTCCAACAGGCATGAATTCCGGGTGATCTGGCCCGAGCCGGTAAAGGGCAAGGTGCGTTTCTGCGTGCGGATGGACAACCCCGCCTGAGGTCGGTGGGCCGGAACGAAAAAGGCCCGCCGATCGGCGGGCCTTCTGCGATACCGGCACCTACGCCCGTCAGATATAGTAGAGATCCCTGAAGACGTGATGCGCGATGCGGTCGCGTGCAATGCCCATCTCGGCCAGTTCGGCATCGGATTTGGCGTGCAGTGCCTCGATCTGGCGGCGGCGCCCGGCGCGCGTGCCATGGGCCTCGGCGGCGGTCCAGAAGGCGCGGGCGAGTCCGCGCAGGATGTCGCGCGGGCGCGGCGCGGCAACGGGTGTGTCGGTCATGTCAGCCATTGGAAACCTCCGTATGGCATTGGTCGGGGTCCTCCCGACCGCCAACCTAGGCGGTGACGCCCCGGCGCACCACGCATGTTAGCGCAATCGCGCTATGCGCTGGCTGCAAGTCTCGCGCGACTGGCCATCAGCGCAGCCGCGCCCCCGTCGAGCCGTCGAAGAACATTGCGTCGGCGGTGTCGAAATCCAGCGAGACGGTGATGCCCTCTTGCATGGGTTCGTTGTCACGGCTTTCCACGATGATCCTCTCGCCGCCCGGCGGGATCAGGTAGTCGTAGGACACGCCACCGAGACGTTCGCGGATATCCAGCCTGATCTCGCTATCGCCGGGCGCGATCCGCAGGTGCTGCGGGCGCAGCCCGAGATGCACCGGCTTGCCCTCGGCCGGAAGCCCGACCGGTGCCTCGACCAGCCGGTTGCCCAACGACGGAACCCGCAGGCCCCCGCCCTCGACCGTACCCTCGATGAAATTCATTGACGGCGACCCGATGAAGCCGGCGACAAACTTGTTGTCGGGATCCTCGTATAGTTGCATCGGGCTGCCGACCTGTTCCACGCGGCCCGCGCGCAGGACCACGATCTTGTCGGCCAGTGTCATGGCCTCGACCTGGTCGTGGGTGACATAGATCATCGTGGCGCCGATATCCTTGTGCAGACGGGCGATCTCGACGCGCATGTCCACGCGCAACTCCGCATCCAGGTTGGACAGAGGTTCATCGAACAGGAACACCTCGGGGCCGCGCACGATGGCGCGTCCGATGGCCACGCGCTGACGCTGGCCGCCCGACAGCGCCTTGGGCTTGCGATCCAGGTAGTCGTCGAGTTTGAGGATGCGGCTGGCCTCTGCCACTTTCTCGCGGATCTCCGTCTTGGGGTGGCCCGTCATCCGCAAACCGAAGCCCATGTTTTCCTCGACCGACATGTGCGGATAAAGCGCGTAGGTCTGGAAGACCATGGCAACCCCGCGGTCGGCGGCGTCCACCCGCGTCACGTCGCGGGGGCCGATGTTGATATTGCCCGAGGTCGTCTCTTCCAAGCCCGCGATCATCCGCAGAAGGGTGGACTTGCCACAGCCCGACGGGCCGACGAAGACGCAGAATTCGCCGTCCTCCACGGTCAGGTCGATGTCGTGGATCACTTGCGTGGCGCCGTATTTCTTGACGGCCTGTGTCAGGGTTACGCCAGTCATCAGGGTCTCCTCCTTGCGCGGTCAGTCGGGGAACTGCCAGGTCTCGGCAGCCTCGACGATCTTTTCGGCGGTTTCGGTCAGGGCCGGGCGCAGTCGTTCCAGCCCGTCCAGCGTATTGCGTTGGGTTGATGCCGTGATCGACAGCGCCCCCATCACCCGGCCGGCCGATGACAGGATCGGCGCGGCGATGCATATGATGCCCGGTTCGTGTTCCTCGCGGTCGAAGGACACGCCCGCGGCGCGGATCGCGGCCAGTTCCTCTGTCAGGGCCTGCGGCGTCGTCAGGGTATGGGCGGTGTGGGCAAAGAAGGACTGCATGTTCACTGCCTTTGCGCGGTCGTCGGGCGGCAAGAAGGCCAGCATGGCCTTGCCCACGCCGGTGCAGTAGCCCGGGCCGATCTTGCCGGCCTCCGAGAACATCTCGACTGGTCGGCGGGCGTTTCGCTTGTCCACGTAGAGCACTTGCCCCTGGTCCATCTGGGCCAGGTGAATGGTCTCGCCGACCTGTTCGGACAGGGCGTCCAGGTAAGGCCGCGCGATTGGTGCGAGGGAGCTTTGCTGCCAGGCGGCATGGGCCAGTCGGACCAGGCGCAAACCCGGCGCATAGGTCTGCCGGGCCTCGTCGTAGGCGAGCATCCCTTGGCTGGTGAGGGTCTGCAGCAGCCGGTAGAGCGTTGCCTTGGGGTGGTCGGATTCGGCCAGGAGCTCGGCAAAGCGGACGGGGCGGCCCCTCGCGGCGACGCGATCCATGACCTCCAGTGCCTTGCCGACCGTTCCGTCGGCGTGCCCGCCCTGCGTCGTCTGCCGGTTCATCTCCGCCGATGTCCTCCCTTGTCCCGACGGTTGCGGCCGGGGTGTTGACTTTCATAACCCGAATCCCGCATAGTTTCAATAGTTGGAATAAAGTTTCATTATTTGGAACTTTCCGACACTGCATTATGGGAGGACACCAATGCTCAAGAAACTCACTTCGGCAGCCGTGGCGCTGACGATGACCACGGGCCTTTCCGGCCCTGTATTCGCCGAGGCGCACTCGGAGCTCGAAGGCACTCTTCGCATCATCTCGGACATGTCGAACCCCGCGCCGCGCGAGGTCATGGAAGGCCTTGCGGCCGATTTCGACGAGATGCACCCGAACCTCGAGGTCGAACTGGACATCGTCGACCGCGAGGCCTGGAAGAGCCAGATCCGCAACGCGCTGTCGGCCAGCCCGCCGGACGTGGTGAACTGGTATGCCGCCAACCGGATGGAGCCTTACGTGGATTCCGGCCTGTTCATGGATATCACCGACTGGTGGGAGGCTGGCGACTACGACGGTCTCGAGTCCGTCAAGGGCGCGCTGACCATGGATGGCAAGCAGTGGGGTATCCCCTACACCTACTACCAGTGGGGCGTTTACTACCGCGAGGACATCTTCAACGAGCTTGGGCTCAAAGAGCCCGAGACCTTCGAACAGGAAATCGCGAACTGCGAAGCGATCCTGGAGTCCGGGCGCAAGTGCTACACGATCGGCAGCAAGTTCCTGTGGACCGCCGGCGGCTGGTTCGACTACCTGAACATGCGCACCAACGGGTTCGACCATCACATGGCCCTGGCCCGAGGCGAGCTGTCCTGGACCGAGGACGAGGGCGTTCGCCAGACCTTCGAGAACTGGCGCACCCTGATCGACATGGGCGCCTTCATTGACGACCACCAGACCTACAGCTGGCAGGAGGCGTTGCCCTTCATGGTCAACGGCGAAGCCGCGGCCTACCTGATGGGCAACTTCGTGGTGCCGCAGCTGCGTGATGCCGGTTTGGGCGACGACCAGATCGACTTCTACCAGTTCCCGGCGATCAACCCCGACGTTGCGATGGGCGAAGATGCGCCGACCGACACCTTCCACGTCGCCTCGGGCGCGCAGAACGTCGAAGCGGCCCGCGCATTCCTGAAATACGTGACTTCGGCCGAGGTGCAGTCGGAAATCAACGGTCCCGACGGGTTGGGCCAGCTTCCGGTCAACGCCAATGCCTCCGTGGCGGATGACGAGTTCATCCAGCAGGGCTTCACCATGCTGTCGGAGAACGCCACCGGCGGGATCGCGCAGTTCTTCGACCGCGATTTCCCGGCCGAGATGGCCTCGATCGGCATGGAAGGGCTGCAGGAGTTCATGGTGTTCCCGGACAACCTGGACGACATCCTCGCCCGTCTGGAAAGCGCGCGCGAGCGCATCTACGACTAAGCAGATGCAGGCCGGGGCCTCGGATGCGGGGCCCCGGCCGCGCCACCCGCATCCCATCCGCAAGCCCGATCCGGGGCTTCCGCATGTGTTGCCAGCGGCCAGCGCGCCGCAGCCGGAGGAGACGCCATGACCACCGCACCCGATCCACCCACCCAGGGCTGGCTGCAACGTCACCGCATGATCATCACGCCGTTGATGTTCCTGCTGCCAGGTATCGCCTTTTTCGCGGTCTACGTGATTTCGCCGATCTTTCAGAGCTTCTACATATCGGCGTTCGAGTGGAACGGGCTGGGCAGCCTGTCAGAACAGGGCGAATTCGTCGGTATGCAGAACTACCGCGAACTCATGTCGGACCGGAATTTCGAGGTTTCGCTCTGGAACAATCTCAAATGGCTGGTGCTCTACCTGCTGGCGATCCCCGGCGGGCTGTTCATCGCGCTGTTTCTCAATCAGACCATTGCCGGAATCCGGCTTTACAAGTCGCTGTTCTTTTTTCCCTTCGTCATCAGCCAGGTCGTTGTCGGCCTTGTCTTTTCCTGGTTCTACCTGCCCAACGTCGGGTTGCTGAACGTGGTCCTGGGCTGGTTCGGCAGCGAAGTGAACGTCCTCGGCAACCCCGACCTTGCGACCTACGGGATCATCGCGGCCGGGCTCTGGCCGCAGACGGCCTATTGCATGATCCTGTACCTGACCGGCCTGAACGCCGTGGACCCCGAGCAGATCGAGGCCGCGCGGCTGGATGGGGCCAAGGGGCCGCGGATGCTCTGGCACGTGATCCTGCCGCAGTTGCGGCCCGCGACCTTCATTGCCTTCGTGGTGACGATCATCGGCGCGCTGCGATCCTTCGACCTGATCTCGGTCATGACCAATGGCGGACCCTTCGGGTCCACGCGGGTGCTGTCCTTCTACATGTTCGAGAAGGCCCTGTCGGAATACGGATTCCGCATGGGCTATGGATCTGCCATCGCGGTGATCCTGTTTCTGATCATGCTGGTCTTCATCAGCTACTTCCTTTGGTCGATGTGGCGCGAAGAACGCGCCGCGCGGCACTGAACGGAAAGGGCGAGACATGTTTCCGACACCCATCGAAAAGCGGTCGCGCGCAGCGCAGGTCACCTATCAATCGCTGGTGCCCCTGGCGCTGATCCTGTGGCTTCTGCCCTTGCTGGCCGTGGCGCTGTTCTCGATCCGGCCCGCAGTGGATTTCTCGTCAGGCAACTACTGGGGCGTGCCCTCGTCCTTCGAGCTGTTCACGAACTACGGCAAGGTCTTTTTCGAAAGCGACATGCCGCGTTATCTGTGGAATTCGGTCCTGATCACGGTGCCCACGGTGATCGGTGCGGTGGCACTGTCCTGCATGACGGGCTTCGCGCTGGGAATCTACCGTTTTCGGGGCAATCTGCTGATCTTCTTCATGTTCATCGCGGGCAACTTCGTGCCCTTCCAGATCCTCATGGTGCCGGTGCGCGACCTGACGGTCGACGTGGGCCTTTATGACACCAAGATGGGGCTGGTGCTGTTCCACATCGCCTTTCAGACCGGGTTCTGCACGCTATTCATGCGCAATTTCATCCGCGCGCTGCCATACGAGCTGATCGAGGCCGCGCGGGTCGAGGGCGTCAAGGAATGGCGTATCTTCTGGTATATCGTCCTGCCCCTGATGAAGCCCGCCATCGCGGCGCTGTCGGTGCTGATCTTCACCTTCGTCTGGAACGATTATTTCTGGGCCGTGGTCCTGACCCAGGGGCCGGATGCGCAGCCCGTCACAGCCGGGATCACAAGTTTCAACAGCCAGTTCGTGGCGCAGTATCACCTGATGAGCGCAGGCAGCATCGTCGCGGCCCTGCCGCCGGTTGCGATGTTCTTCCTGATGCAGCGCCATTTCATCGCAGGCCTCACACTCGGAGCCGTCAAATGACCAAGCTGACCTTCATCGGTGCAGGATCCACGATCTTCATGCGCAACATCGTGGGCGACATGCTGCATTTCGAGGCGCTGCGCGACGCCGAGATCGCGCTGATGGATATCGACACGGGCCGGCTGGCCGAATCTGAACAGGTGGCGCGGCGCATGATCGCGACCATGGGCAGCGGCGCGCGGGTGACGACCCATACCGACCAGCGTCGCGCGCTGGAAGGCGCGGATTTCGTCGTCACTGCCTTCCAGATCGGGGGATACGATCCCTGCACGATCACCGATTTCGAAATCCCCAAGGCCTATGGGTTGCGCCAGACCATCGCCGATACGCTGGGCGTGGGGGGGATCATGCGGGGCCTGCGCACCGTGCCGCATTTGTGGAAGGTCGCCGAGGACATGACGGCGGTCTGCCCCGATGCGCTGCTCATGCAATACGTGAACCCCATGGCCATCAACACCTGGGCCCTCGCCGAACGCTATCCGCATATCCGCCAGGTGGGGCTGTGCCACTCGGTGCAGAACACCGTGCAGGAACTGGCCCATGACCTGAACATGGAAGAATGCGACATCCGCTACAGGGTCGCGGGGGTGAACCACGTGGCCTTCTTCCTGCGGCTGGAGGATACGGGCGGCGCCTCGCTCTATCCGCGCCTGCGCGAAGGCTACCGCGCCGGGCGGCTGCCGAAATCGCCGCTTCTGATGCCGCGTTGCCCCAACAAGGTCCGCTACGAGGTGATGGAGCAACTGGGTTACTTCTGCACCGAAAGCAGCGAGCATTTTGCAGAGTATGTGCCCTGGTTCATCAAGGACGGCCGCGAGGATCTGATCGAGGACTTCGGGATCCCGTTGGATGAATATCCCAAGCGCTGCGTCGAACAGGTTGCCGATTGGAAGGCACAGGCGGCCGATCTGGCCCAGCAGGCCACCATCGAGGTTCCCAAGAGCCACGAATTCGCCGCCGAGATGATGAACGCGGTCGTGACAGACCAGCCCTTCACCGCCTATGGCAACCTGCCCAATCGGGGGCAGATCCCGCAACTGCCTATGGGGGCCGCGGTTGAAACGCCCTGCCTTGTCGACCAGAACGGCGTGCAACCCTCTGTCGTCACGGACATCCCGCCTCAGCTGGTGTCGCTGATGCGCACCCAGGTCAACGTGCAGGAGCTGACTGTCCGTGCCTTGGTGGACGAAGCGCCAGAACACATCTACCACGCGGCCATGATGGACCCCCACACCGGCGCCGAACTGGACCTGCGCCAGATCCGGGCGCTGGTGGATGACCTGCTGGCGGCCCATGGCGACTGGCTGCCCGGCTGGGCGCAAGTGAAGAAAGCGGCCTGAGGCCCTAATTTCCGATTGGAACGGACAGGAATAAATGACCAAGACACGACGCAGCGCCGCCTGGTATGGCAAGCTCGACCGCGACGGGTTCATTCACCGCAGCTGGATGAAGAACCAGGGCTTTCCCGATCACGCCTTCGATGGGCGGCCCATCATCGGCATCTGCAACACCTGGTCGGAACTGACGCCCTGCAATTCGGGCCTGAGAGAGCTGGCCGAGGGCGTCAAGCGCGGCGTCTGGGAGGCGGGCGGTTTCCCCGTGGAATTCCCCGTCATGTCGCTGGGCGAGACCCAGATGAAGCCGACCGCCATGCTGTTCCGCAACCTGCTGGCCATGGATGTCGAGGAATCGATCCGCGCCTACGGGATCGACGGCGTCGTGCTGCTTGGCGGCTGCGACAAGACCACGCCGGGCCAGCTGATGGGCGCGGCCAGCGTCGATCTGCCCTCGATCGTCGTGTCCTCGGGGCCGATGCTGAACGGCAAGTGGAAGGGCGCGGATATCGGCAGCGGCACGGATGTCTGGAAATTCTCCGAGGCCGTGCGCGCGGGCGAAATGACCCTGCAGGATTTCATGGCCGCCGAAAGCGGGATGTCCCGGTCCAAGGGCGTTTGCATGACCATGGGTACCGCCAGCACCATGGCATCGCTGGTCGAGGCGATGGGCATGTCCCTGCCCACCAATGCCGCCTTGCCGGCGGTGGATGCGCGTCGCATGGCGCTGGCCCATCTCACCGGCAAGCGCATCGTCGAAATGGTAGATGAGGATCTGAAACCCTCTGACGTGCTGACGAGAGAGGCTTTCATCAACGCCGTGCTTGCCAATGCCGCCGTGGGCGGGTCGACCAACGCCGTGGTGCATCTGCTGGCGCTGGCGGGGCGCGTGGGTGTGGACCTGAGCCTCGACGATTTCGAACAGGGCAGCGAGGTGCCGCTGCTGGTCAACTGCATGCCCTCGGGCCAATACCTGATGGAGGATTTCTGCTACGCGGGAGGTGTTCCGGTGGTCCTGCGCGAACTGGCCGAGCAGGGGCTTCTGACATCCTCCAGGACCGTTCTGGGCGGCGATATCGCGGCCTATGCCGAGGGCGCCGAGTGCTACAACGCGGACGTGATCCGGCCCTATGACAGCCCGGTGAAACCCGCTGCCGGGCTGCGGGTGCTGCGTGGCAATCTCGCGCCCGAGGGGGCCATCGTGAAGCCTTCGGCGGCCACCGACGCGCTTCTGGAACATGAGGGCGAGGCCCATGTCTTTGAAAACATCGAGGACATGAAGGCCAATATCGACCGCGACGACCTGCCCGTGACGCCGGAAACCATCCTTGTCCTCAAGGGCTGCGGGCCCAAGGGTTATCCGGGCATGCCCGAGGTGGGCAACATGCCGATCCCGAAAAAGCTGGTGCAGCAGGGCGTGCGCGACATGATCCGCATTTCCGACGCGCGCATGTCGGGCACCGCCTATGGCACCGTGATCCTGCAAGTCTCGCCCGAGGCGCAGGCCGGCGGCACCCTGGCGCTGGTGCAGACCGGCGACCGTATCCGGGTGTCGGCCAGCGCGGGGCAGCTAGAGCTCCTGGTCGACGCGGCCGAGCTTGAGAGCCGCCGCGCGAACTGGCAGCCCGACGCGCCGCATTACACCCGCGGTTATGCCAAACTCTACATCGACCACGTGCTTCAGGCCGACCGGGGCGCGGACCTGGACTTCCTCGTGGGCAAGGATACGCGCCCCGTGACAAGAGAGAGCCACTGATGAGCACAGCCACCTTTCATGACCTCGACGGTGCCTCCGTCTTCATCACCGGAGGCGGTTCCGGAATCGGTGCGGCCCTGACCGAGGGCTTCCTGCGGCAGGGGGCGAAGGTTTCCTTCGTGGGTCGGTCGGACGCGAGCGACTTCGTCGACCAGATGGAGCGGGAAACCGGCAACCGCCCGCTGTTCCTGCAGTGCGATATCACCGACATTCCCGCGCTCAAGGCAGCTATGGAGCAAGCGGCGACGGCCAATGGACCGATCCGTGCGTTGGTAAACAACGCCGCCAACGATAAGCGCCACACCACAGAAGAGGTCGACGAGTCCTTTTGGGACTGGATGATGGCGATCAATCTCAAGGCCTATTTCTTTGCCTGTCAGGCGGTGATGCCGGGAATGAAGGCGCTGGGCGGTGGGGCGATCGTCAACTTCAGCTCGGTCAGCTACATGATGGGCAACGCGGGATATCCGCTCTACACCACCGCGAATTCCGGGATCAACGGCATGACCCGCAGCCTGGCGCGGGAATTCGGATCCGACGCGATCCGGGTGAACGCGCTGGCGCCGGGCTGGGTGCTGACCGACAAGCAACTCGAGCTCTGGGCCAAGCCCGAGGCCCTGGCCGCGCACATGGACCGGCAGTGCCTCAAGGAACATCTCAAACCGCAGGATATCGTGGATGCCACGCTTTTCCTGGCCTCTGATGCCAGCCGCATGATGACCGGCCAGGCCATGGTGGTGGACGGCGGCGTCGTGGTGACGGGGTAGTGCGTGACGAGGAGGGTGACATGATACCGGAATGGTTGGCCGTTGACTGGGGCACGTCGCACCTGCGGGTCTGGCTCATGGGACCGGATGGCGCGGTGCTGGACCAGCGCCAGTCCGACCGGGGCATGGGGCACCTGTCGCGCGACCAGTTCGAACCGGCGCTGCTGGCGCTGGTCGGCGATGCGCTGCCCGACGGCGGCAGCGTGCCGGTGATCGTCTGTGGCATGGCCGGGTCGCGGCAGGGCTGGGCCGAGGCGCCCTATTCGGCGGTCCCTTGCGCCCCGCCCTCGATCGGGTCGGCGGTTTCGGTGGACACCGACGATCCGCGCCTTTGCGTCTCCATCGTGCCGGGGATCAAGCAGGTCGCGCCGCCTGACGTGATGCGCGGCGAGGAAACCCAGATCGCCGGGTTCCTGTCCGAGACCCCGGGATTCGACGGGGTGCTCTGCTTGCCCGGTACGCATACCAAGTGGGTCCATGTCAGCGCCGGAGAGGTGGTCAGTTTCCGCACCTTCATGACCGGTGAACTCTTTGCCCTGCTCGAACAGGCGTCGGTGCTGCGGCATTCGGTGACGGGGGGCGACTGGGTGGACCAAGCCTTTGCCTCGGCGGTCGAGGACGCCATCGCGCGGCCGGCCACCGTGGCGGCAGAGCTTTTCTCGATCCGGGCCGGGGCCCTCTTGGAGGGTACTGGCGCAGGTGCGTCGCGCGCCCGGCTCTCGGGGCTGCTGATCGGCATGGAACTGGCCGGGGCGCGGCCTTACTGGCTGGGCCAGGACATTCGCGTGGTCGGCGCCGGCGGCATCGCCGGGGCCTATCACGCCGCACTCGCCGCCCAGGGCGCCAGTGTTGCCATTGTGGCCGGCGATGGCATGGTCCTGCGGGGACTGCGCGCCGCTCATGACCGCCTGCGCGAGGCCGCGCAATGACCCGCGAGATCATCGCCATTCTACGTGGGGTGCAGCCGCACGAGGCGGTTTCCATCACCGAGGCGCTGACAGGCGCCGGGATCACCCGTATCGAGGTGCCGCTGAACTCGCCCGACCCCTATGACAGTATCGCGCGGATGATTTCCCACCTGGGCGACAGAGCGGTGATCGGGGCCGGCACGGTTCTGGACGCGGACGCGGTGGCGCGGCTGGCCGGTATCGGCGCCCAGATGGTGGTGTCACCCGATGCCAACCCTGAGGTCATTGCCGCCACCAAGGCCCATCGTATGGCCTCCTATCCCGGCGTCTTTACCGCGACCGAGTGTTTCACCGCCCTGCGCCACGGCGCGGACGGGCTGAAATTCTTTCCCGCCTTCAAGCTGGGGTTGGACGGGTTCAAGGCCCTGTCCGCGGTTCTGCCCGGTGCGGCCGCGACCTATGCGGTGGGCGGTGTCGGCCCCGACGATTTCAAGGACTGGCGCGCGGCCGGGATCACGGGCTTCGGGCTTGGCTCGAACCTCTACAAGCCCGGCTACGACGCGGCCCGCGTGGCCGACCTGGCGGCGGAAGTCGTCGCCGCCTACGACGCCGCCTTATTCTGACATTCCCAGCACTCGAGGTCCCGATGCAGCGCACCCTTGGCACCTGCTATTATCCCGAACATTGGCCCGAAGAGGTCTGGGAAGACGACGCCGCCCGCATGGCCGCGGCCGGTCTGACCTGGGTGCGGATCGGCGAATTCGCCTGGGGCCGGATCGAACCTGCGCCGGGTGATTTGCACTGGGACTGGCTGGACCGCGCCATCGAGGTGCTGGGACAGGCGGGGCTCAAGGTGGTTCTTGGCACACCCACGGCCACGCCGCCGCGCTGGGTGGTCAACAAGCACCCCGACATGCTGGCTGTCGATGCCGCGGGACGCCCGCGCAAGTTCGGCTCGCGCCGGCATTACTGTTTCAGCCACGCGGGCTATCTGGACGAATGCCGCCGGATCGTCACGCTGATGGCCGATCGCTATGGCTGCAATCCCCATGTCGCGGCCTGGCAAACGGACAACGAATATGGCTGTCACGACACGATCCTGTCCTATTCCGAGGCCGCGAGGGGCGCCTTTCGCGACTGGTTGGCCCAACGCTACCAGTCGCCCGAGGCGCTGAACCGCGCCTGGGGCAATGTCTTCTGGTCGATGGACTATGCCAGTTTCGATGACGTGGACCTGCCCAACCTGACCGTCACGGAACCCAACCCGTCGCACGTGCTGGACTTCCGGCGCTTCAGTTCCGACCAGGTGGTGCGGTTCAACCGGGTGCAGGTCGACATCCTGAGGGCGCGGTCCGAGGCCCCCATCGCGCATAACTACATGGGGCGGGTCACGGATTTCGACCACTACGCGGTGGGCGACGATCTGGATATCGCGTCCTGGGACAGCTACCCGCTCGGGTTCCTCGAAAATGTCGTGGGGGCCGAGGATGCCCACAAACGCCGCTACAACCGCCAGGGCGATCCGGATTTCCAGGCCTTTCACCATGACCTTTATCGTGCCGTCGGGCGCGGGCGCTGGTGGGTAATGGAACAACAACCCGGCCCGGTGAACTGGGCGCCTTACAATCCCGCCCCGCTGCCGGGCATGGTTCGGCTCTGGTCCTGGGAGGCCTTCGCGCACGGGGCCGAGGCGGTCTGCTACTTCCGCTGGCGTCAGGCACCCTTTGCGCAGGAACAGATGCACGCGGGCCTGTTGCGCCCCGACAGTGCAGATGCCCCCGCAATGGACGAGGCCCGCCAGGTCGCCGCCGAGATCGCCGAGGCGCCCCAGGTGCAGCCCCGACAGGTCCCCGTGGCGTTGGTCTTCGACTACGAGGCAGATTGGGCCTGGGACGTGCAGCCGCACGGTGCGGGACTGTCCTACTTCGGCCTGGTGCTGGAGTGCTATCGCGCCCTGCGCCGGGCAGGCCTGTCGGTGGATATCGTCCGCCCTGATCCTGCGCACCTCGCGGGCTACAAGGCGATCTTCGCGCCGGGGCTGATGATTCTGCCTGACGATCTGAAGGCGGCGTTTCTGGCCAGTGACGCGCAGGTGGTGCTTGGCCCGCGCGCCGGGGCGCGCAGCCGCGACATGGCCATTCCCGCGGCGCTGCCACCTGATCTGCCCGGCTTCGATCTCAAGGTGACGCGCGTTGAATCAATGCGCCCCGACATGCCTGTTGCCCTGTCGGGGGGCGGGGCCGTCACCGGCTATCTCGACGAGATCGAGGGCGCCGGCGACCCGGTCCTTGAAACGGAAACCGGCCGGCCCGTCGCCCTGGCCTTCGGAGGGCTGACATATCTGGCGGGCTGGCTGGACCGAGCCGGATTCGATCGGCTTGTGGCGCAGACGGCCGCGCGGGCAGGGGTGGCGACACGCCCGATGCCCGAGGGCGTGCGGATCCGCGACACGGGGACGGAGAGGTTCTGGTTCAACTACACCGCCGAGACCGTCAAGACCGATGCCGGGGACTTGCCGCCCGCCGGCGTCCTGCGTCAGCCTCTCTGAGCCGTTCGGGGTCGCGGCAACGCCCGGTCCGAAGATCCGAGGTTGCCCGACTTGCGCGGACATGGGAGATGGACCGCGCGCCCGCTTCGTGCGGTCAATCAGGAGGTGTTGCGCCGGATGATCCCCGTTCACGTCATCAACCTGGACCGCCAGCCCGAGCGCTGGGACAGGATCAAGCGCAACGCCGATGATATCGGTGTGACGCTGACCCGTGTGCCGGCCCTTGACCGCAAGCGGGATTACGGCCCCGACCTGGAAAAGGAATTCGGGCGGCGACGTGGACTGGACCATGACAAGGTCTCGGCCGGGGACATCTGCTGTTCTCTCAGCCATGTCCGGCGGACCTCGAAAACCACAGACTTTCCCATCGCGCAGAAGTCGAAGGCAGGGGCACTGTCCGTGGGGGAGAGGCATTGCGCAAAAGGTTGCGGATCGAGGCCGCGGGCCTGCGCCGATCGCTTTACAAGTTGACCGGCGCCCGAAAGGTTCAGGTGGAATTCAGCGGCGACCGGGTGCCGGGCGGCTGATCCGCGGTCAGGCCCTGTCGTCGCCGATCCAGTGGTGGCGCAGCCAGCCGCAGGGGCGGCTCCAGTGCCGCCACGAACCGCGATACCCGGCAATGGCCTCTTCCATGTGGGGCCGACCGTGAAAGCACATCACGCGACAGTCCCCGGGCAGGCGCGGGGCGACGAGGTAGTTCAACGGCAGGCGCGGGATCGCATCGCGCTTGAAGCTGCAGACAAGCGGACCAGGCAGGTAGGCAAGCTGCCCGGCCTGCAGCGCGGTCATCGAGGTGTAATACTGTTCGCTGCCCTTGTGCGCCGCGATCGACCCCTCGGGATCGGCGGCGAATGCCTCGTAGAGATAGGGGTGCAGGTCCGGGTCGAAGCAGAAGACGGAGCCGTGACCGCCCTCCTGGCCGCGCCACTCGTAGCGCCATTCGCGCCGCATGGTGACCTTGTCGGGGGCGTGGTCGACGATCGCATCGAGCGGCCCGGTGATGGCGACGTCCAGGTCCAAGCCCAGCCGGGGTCCCTGCATCCCTGCAAGCCCGGGCCGGAACAGAGAGATCTTGCGCCAGGCCCCTTTGCGCCCGGCGCGCGTCATTCCCGCGACGATGGCGTCCTCGAAATCCTCGCGGGGGAGGGGGTGGACCTCGACACCGGGCTCGATCCCCTCGGCATCCTCAGTGAAACACACGAAGCGGACCTCGCGGTCCAGCCAGCGGCGCACGCCCCGGTGCAGCCGGTTGACATAGTCCGCAGGGTATTTCGTGCCCCACTTGATGCAGATGACGTTCAACATGAGGCCGTCTGCTCCTTGGTCAGGCCGTAATCTGTCGCGATCCGCCCCGTGGCGAGGGTCTCGTCGATGATGGCCAGGTTGGCCGCGCGGACCTCGGCGCTCTTGTAGCTGCGCGGGTGGTCCAGGTGGAGGCAGAGCGTGGAATAGCGGATGACCCGTGGCGTGACGCCCGCATGTTGCAGGCGGTAGCCGAATTCCCGGTCGCCGCCGCCATAGCGGATGCGGGTGTCGAAGCCGCACAGGCGTAGGGCATCAGCCCTCCAGCACGAGGAATTGTTGCCGTTGAAGGTCTTCCTGGCCGGGCTGATCCGGTCGAGCGGGCCGCCGATACCCCAAGCCGGGCCCAGCACCTTGAGCCACTTGGAACTGACCCCGAGGCCATGCCTGCGCAGCCAGCGCAGGCGAAAGGCGGCGCCGCTTCGGATCGACCCGGGCGTGATGGCCCGGCTGGTCGCCATAGGAAGCCGGAAATACCCCCCCGAAAGGAACTGTCCCGGCGCGGCCAGCCTTGCATGGGTGGCCAGAAGGTCGGGATGGGGGATGCAGTCGCCATCGGTGAACACCAGGTAATCGCCCCGTGCCGCGGCGATGGCGTCGTTGACAATCTGCCACTTGCGGAACCCGGCATCGCCGTGGCGGACATGGGTCAGCTTGAACAGTCCCTCCTGTCTCCCCAGGTCCCAGAAGCGGTCGATGACAGCGCATGTGTCGGCGCCCGAACCGTCATCGGCGATCACGATCTCGAAAGGTGCGCTACGCTGGCAGGCATACCCCGCGAGGGCTTTCTCCAGCCAGGCGGGCGAATTGTAGGTCGAGATGATGACGGAAATCTCTGGCATGGCCTGTCAAATCGGATCCGGGGTGCACCCCGCCTTGTGGCGGGTTCTACAGCCAAACGCCATGGGTGTCCTGGAAGTGACGAACGGCGGCGGCATCGGCCTGGCGACGGTCGTGGTCCTCGATCGTCGCGTGAAGCAGGGGTGTTGTATCGTCAGCCTCTGTACACATTGGGTTCAGTTCGGCCGCAACGGCAAGCACCCAGATCGGCACACCCCGGCGGGCCAGGTGGCCCGACAGCATCAGGTCGTCCACGGCCCAGATCACCGGCGGTATGTCGAAACAGGCGTCATCGAACCAGTCCGGGTCGACGCAGACCCCGCAAACGCCGTTGAAATGATCGACGCGCCCTTCCTTGCGAAAGCGGCGGCGCGGGGGTTTGCCGGATGCCCTCTGTCCGAACAACCCGCGGGATTTTTGGGCGAGGCGCCGGGCGTGGTAGGGCATGTTCAGCGCCTTGCTGAACGACACGGCAGTGGGTAGGCCGTGGGTGTCCCGCGGTGGGGCGAACCCCAGCCTGTCGATGGTTTCCCCGCGGACGCAGATCGCCTTGTCCGGATGCCTTGCGGCGCCGTCGATCAGCGCCCGTGCCCAGCCGGGCGGGTAATCCTGGTCGTCATCGCAGAAGATGATCCTCCGCCCGCTGCCACGCAGGTCGCGGGCGCAATGCAGCACCTTGCTTGCCGGGCCCAGGTCGGTATCGGGCCGGACGACTGTCACCCCCTCGGGAACCTTGGGAATCCGGCCGTCATACTCCGGGAAGCGGCGGTAGTAATGGGGGATGTGCAGGCGGATCTCGCTGATCCCGCCGTCCTGGGCCAGCAGGCTTTCGAGCGTCGGCCCGACCTTGTCGAAGCGGCTGGGAATGGTTGAAAGGGAAATGACGGTCATCAGGGCCTCGCAAACGATGTTGGCGCCGGTTATGTTCGGCCCTGCCCAGAGTGCAAGCCGAATTTCGGACCGCTCCCCGGTTTGCGCAAGGCAGCGCCGGAGCAGGGTGGTTTCGGCAGAGACATCGACCCGGTAGCGGTCGTGCATGACCAAAACGCGTTTCAAGGGACAGACGCCGCATGACCTCATCCCCCCTTCGTGTCTGCTTCTCGCTTGATCACGGGTTCCTGTACCCGACACTCGTGGCGCTGCGCGCTGATCCGAACCAGCCGCACGCCGCTGGAGATCCATATCATCGGCGTCGACCTGGAGGAGGCTGACTGGCACGCCATAGAAACCGTCTGCGCGGCCCGCCCGGGTGGGGGCGCGTGCCTCGTGCGCCATCCCCTGGCATCGGCGGATCACGTTCCCGAGGTCGCCAGACGGCTGCCGATGCTGTCCGTTCTGCTTTTGCCGCGGTTGACAACGGGGCGCATCCTTTATCTCGACGGTGATGTGCTCGTGACCCGGGACCTGGCCGAGCTTTTCTTTCGTGACATGCACGGGAAGCCCGTCTCCGCCTGCAAGGCAGTGAAGAACCTGATCCATGTTGACCTGGCGCGGAACCGGAAGGCTGCGCTGGTGCCGTTTGTCCGGCGCAACGCCCGCAAGAAACTGTCAAATCTTGCACGCATTTTCGGTGACGACTCCCCCGAGGATTACATCAACTCCGGTGTGGTTCTGCTGGACCTGGACCGTATCCGGGCCGAGCCTGCGGTCAGGGATCGCATGACCGACCTGCGCGCGGCGGCGCAATGGCGCTGGCCCGATCAGACTTGGCTTTTCAAGACTTTCCGGGGCAGAATCGACGACCTCGAGTTGAAGTGGAACACCTATCGCGGCAATGCGTTTCGCGGGGCGGCGCTGCTATCCCCCGCGTTGCGGCAGGCCCTGGCCACGTCGGCCCGCAACGCGGCAATCGTACATTTCGTCGGGTCGCGAAAACCCTGGAAACCCTGGCGCGGCTTTCCGCCCATGGGCGCGCGATGGTTCCGCCGTTGGCGGGATATCGCCCGCGACTTGCCGCCCGATCGCTGATGGTGGCGCCAGGAGGGATCAAACCGCGGACCTCTGGCGTGCCCTGGCGAAATCGTCTTCTGCGGCCAAGGCTGCGTTCAAGGCGCGTGCGGATGGACCGGCGTGACAGATGGCGGCCTCAGCTGGATTTGGAAGCTGCGCTGCTATCCCGAGGCGTCACGAAATTTGACCTGTGTCATGTTCTCCGGCGCGACCGCCCTGCACACTTGCTTCGGGAGGAGAGAACCATGACGCAGGACAGCGGCACGAAGCTGACCGCGTCCGGTGCTGTCGCCGGCACTGGCACGCAGGGAGAGTCGATCAACACTTCGGGGAGTCGCTGGGCCGAGGCCCGCAGCCTGATCGACGGATGGAAGTCCGGTATCAACATCGCGCACGAGGCGCTGGATCGCCACGTGTCGGAGGGGCACGGTGCGCAGGTCGCACTGCGATGGTTGGGCAAGGACGGCGCCAAAGGCGACGTGACCTACAGAGAGATGACCGACTTGGCGAGCCGTTTCGCCAACGTGCTGGCCGAACACGGGCTGGAAAAGGGCGACAGTGTCTTCGCGCTCACGGGACGCGTGCCCGAACTTTACGCGACGGCGCTCGGCACGCTGAAGGCCGGACTGGTCTTCACGCCGCTTTTCTCGGCCTTCGGGCCAGAGCCCATCCGAACCCGGATGGAGATCGGGGAGGCCAACGTTCTGGTCACGACTGCGGGCCTCTACCGCCGCAAAATCGCCAGATGGCGGTCCGAGATACCGTCGCTGAAGCTCGTCCTGATCCTCGGAGATGAGGCGCCCGACGATTGTGTTGCGCTGGGCCCCGCCATGGCGGCTGCTTCCCCGGCGTTCGAAACGGTCGCGACTTCGCCCGAGGACCCGGCGCTGATCCACTTCACGTCCGGCACGACCGGGCGCCCGAAGGGAGCCGTCCACGTCCACGGTGCTGTGGTCTACCACGCCTGGTCTGGGCGCCATGCGCTGGGCCTGACTCCGGGCGTGCGCTATTGGTGTACCGCCGATCCGGGCTGGGTGACCGGCACGTCCTACGGCATTATCTCGCCGCTGGTGAACCGGGGGACGATGCTGGTGGACGAGGCCGAGTTCGAACTGGACCGCTGGTACGGCACGATCGAACATGAACGGGTGCAGGTCTGGTACACCGCGCCCACCGCCATCCGAATGATGATGCGCGCTGGCGATGCGGCGGCGGCCGGGTATGATTTCTCGTCGCTCATCTTCCTCGCCAGCGTGGGCGAGCCGCTGAACCCCGAGGCGGTGATCTGGAGCGAGAGCGTCTTCGGTCAGCCCTTTCATGACAACTGGTGGCAAACCGAGACCGGGGGGATCATGATCGCGAACCGCCCCGGCATGGAGGTGCGCCCGGGCTCGATGGGCACGCCCCTGCCGGGGATCGAGGCGGGTATCGTCGCACGAACGGACGCGGGCCTCGAAGAACTCGGCGCCGGGGACATTGGCGAGCTTGCGTTGCGGCCTGGCTGGCCGTCAATGATGCGCGCCTATCTTAACGAGACGGAACGCTACCGAAAATGCTTTCTCGACGGCTGGTACCTTTCGGGCGATCTGGCGATGCGGGACGCGGACGGGTATTTCTGGTTCGTCGGCCGGGCAGATGACCTTATCAAGACCTCCGGCCACCTGATCGGGCCTTTCGAGGTCGAAAGCACCCTGATCGAGCATGACGCCGTCGCCGAGGCCGGCGTCATCGGCATCCCCGATGAAACGGCGGGCGAGGTCGTCAAGGCCTATGTCACGTTGAACCCGGGCTTCGAGCCATCGGAGGCGCTGGAACAGGAGATCCGCGGTCATGCCCGCAAGCGGCTTGGCCCCGCTGTCGCACCGCGCGAGATCGTGTTCCGCACCACGCTGCCCAAGACCCGCTCGGGCAAGATCATGCGCCGCCTACTGAAGGCGCGCGAGCTTGGCCTGCCCGAAGGCGATATTTCCACGCTGGAGACGGACGAGACATGAGTGCCACCGAAAAGCCCCGACTCGACCGGACGCATGTGCTGGATCTCTTGCGCCAGATGATCCGCATACGCCGCTTCGAGGACAAATGCGCCGAGCTTTACACGCTGGAGAAGATCCGCGGCTTCCTGCACCTCTACGACGGGGAGGAGGCAATCGCCGCCGGTGTCATCCCGGTCCTGCGCGACACGGACCGCATCGTTGCAACCTATCGCGAACACGGCCACGCGCTTGCCCGTGGCGTGCCGATGACAACCGTCCTGGCCGAGATGTATGGCAAGGCCGAGGGCTGTTCCGGCGGGCGTGGGGGCTCGATGCACATCTTTGACGCCGCCGCCAATTTCTACGGCGGAAACGCCATCGTGGGTGGCGGCCTGCCGCTGGCGGGTGGCCTCGCGCTTGCGGACCGGATGCGGGGCGAAGCGAATGTCACGGCCTGCTTCTTCGGCGAGGGCGCCGTGGCCGAGGGTGAATTCCATGAGACCATGAACCTCGCAGAACTGTGGGATCTTCCCGTGCTGTTCGTTTGCGAGAACAACGGGTACGCGATGGGATCCGCTGTCGAGCGGACCGAATCCGAGACGGAGATCTTCGAAAAGGCCAAGGTCTACGGGATCGAGGCCGAGCAGGTGGATGGCATGGACGTGGTTGCGGTGGAAGCTGCGGCACGCCGGGCCATCGCCCGGATACGGGAGACCGGACGGCCACATTTCCTCGAATGCAAGACCTACCGCTTCCGCGCCCATTCCATGTTCGACGCACAGCTCTACCGCGAGAAGGACGAGGTGGCGACATGGCGGCTGAAGGGTCCGATCGTGCGTTTCCAGAATTGGCTTCTGGAGAACGGCTTGATTCACCAGTCAGACGTCGACGAGATCGAGGCCCGGGTTTCGGACGAGATCGCCGAGGCCGTCGAATTCGCCGAGGCGGGCAGTTGGGAGCCGCCCGAGACGCTGACGACCCATGTCCTGGGTACGCAGCCGGATCCGCCTGAGGCCGCAACCCCTTCGGGAAAGTTGCTGAAGGCGACCTACCGCGAGGCGGTGAAGCAGGGCATCCGCGATGCGATGCTGCGCGACGCGCGGGTATTTCTCATGGGCGAGGACGTGGGTGCCTACGGCGGCTGTTATGCCGTGACCAAGGGCCTGATGGCGGAGTTCGGCGAGGACCGCATCCGTGATACGCCGCTGAGCGAGTCGGGGTTCACGGGCGCGGGCATCGGCGCCGCGGCGGCGGGGATGCGACCCATCGTGGAGTTGATGACCGTCAACTTCAGTCTGCTCGCGCTCGACCAGATCATGAACACCGCGGCTGCAATCCGGCACATGTCGGGCGGTCAGTTCGGTGTGCCACTCGTGATCCGCATGGCAACCGGGGCGGGCAAGCAGCTCGCCGCGCAGCATTCGCATTCGCTTGAGGGATGGTATGCACATATCCCCGGATTGAAGGTGCTCGCCCCCGCCACGCTGGAGGATGCACGGGGGATGCTGGGCAGCGCGCTTGAGGATCCCGACCCGGTGCTGATCTTCGAGAACGTCATGCTCTACAACATGGCCGGGCAGATCGATGAGACGGCCGGAGCCGTCGACATCACGAAGGCGGCGATCCGGCGGGAGGGTACGGACGTGAGCCTCATTACCTATGGCGGCTCGCTCTGGAAGACGCTGGAGGCGGCGGAGAGCCTTGCGAAGGAGGGGATCAGCGCCGAGGTGATCGACCTGCGTACCCTGCGTCCGCTCGACGACCAGACGATTCTCGCATCGCTCGGCAAGACCCGCCGCGCGGTCGTCGTGGACGAGGGCTGGCGCTCGGGCTCGCTTGCGGCCGAAATCATGGCGCGCATCATGGAGCAAGGGTTCTGGTCGCTCGATGGGCCGGTCTCGCGCGTTTGTTCCGAGGAGGTTCCGATCCCCTATCCGGCGCATCTGGAACAGGCGTCGATTCCGCAGGTCGACAGGATCGTTGCCGCCGCCCGCGCGCAAATGGGGCGCTGAGATGGGCGTTTTCGTCATGCCCTCGCTCGGCGCGGACATGGAGGCGGGCAAGCTGGTCGAATGGCTGGTGAAACCGGGCGACACCGTTCATCGGGGCGACGTCGTGGCCGTGGTCGAAACCCAGAAAGGCGCGATCGAGATCGAGGTTTTCGAAGAGGGTACCGTGACCGAGTTGCTGGCCGAACTGGGCCGGGAGCTGCCTGTCGGCACGCCGCTCGCCATCGTGCTCGCCGATGGCGAGGCGGCGTCAGAGGCGCGACCTGCCGCGGCACCCGGACCCGCGCACGCAGCACCGGAACCGCTCACAAAGCCCGAGCTTCCCCAGGTCCGGGAACCGCGGCAGGCGATCGAACCACCAAAGGCCCCCGCTGCCCCGATGCGTCGCGCTCCTGGCGCGCTGCGCGCCTCGCCCGCCGCGCGTCAACTGGCCGAGAAACTCGGCGTCGACGTCGCGTCCCTGACGGGCAGCGGGCCGGGTGGCGCCATCCTGCTCGCCGATGTGGAACACGCAGCCCCGGGCCAGTCCGAGGCAAAGGCCTCTCCCATGGAGGAAATGCGCAAAGCCATCGCGGCCGCCATGACGCGGGCCAAGCGGACGATCCCGCATTTCTACATTTCCGAGACCATCGACGTCGACCCAGCGATCAGCTTCCTCGAGAAGGTGAACGCGGATCGCCCCCCGGCCGAGCGTATCCTCCTCGGCGCCCTTTTCGTTCGCGCTGCGACGCGGGCAGCGATCAAGAGTCCGGTGATGAACGGCCATTACCTCGATGAACGCGGCTTCGTTCCGTCCGAAGGGGTGAACCCGGGCGTCGCCATCGCGCTTCGCGGTGGTGGTCTGGTCGCACCCGCGTTGATGAACGCCGGCGCGATGACACTCGAGGAGACGATGGCCGGTATGCGAGACCTCGTCGCCCGCGCCCGCGCCGGACGGCTCCGGGCGTCGGAGATGACACAGGGAACCATCACGGTGTCAAGTCTGGGTGAGTCGGGGGCCGAGGCGATGACAGGCGTGATCTTCCCGCCTCAGGTTGCCTTGATTGGCCTGGGCGCACCCCACCTCCGCCCATGGGTGGTCGCTGGGGAGATCATCCCACGCCACGTCGTCACGGTGACTGTCTCGGCAGACCACCGCGTCAGCGACGGACGTCAGGTGGCCCGCTTCATCGCCGCATTCGAAAACGCCATCCAGACACCGGAGGAACAATGACCAGCACCGATTACAAAAGTATCTTTCTGGAGGAACTGGTCCGCGTCGCACCGGATATCGAGGCAGCGGATATCGGCGACGACGACCATATTCAGGACGATCTGGATCTCGACTCGATGGACGTGCTCAACCTTGTGACCGCGCTGCACGAACGGCTCGGGATCGACATCCCGGAAAGAGATTATCCCGAGATATCGACCGTGAACCGCGCGGAAGCCTACTTGTCCCGCCGCGGATCATGAAGCTTTTGTAGGGTCTTGACCCGATTCAAGGCGGTGTTCCGAGCGGGGGCTCTTGATCGACCAGACCATTAGGCGTGACGAGAGGGTGGCGCGGTAACGCATGCAAAATGGAGGTGCCGTCCCGGGCGAGGTCGCGAGCGACCGCCCAACCTGTTCAGAACGCGGACAAATACCTTGGAGGATTTGGTGGAGCCTAGGGGGATCGAACCCCTGACCTCTTGCATGCCATGCAAGCGCTCTCCCAGCTGAGCTAAGGCCCCGTTATTGTTGCCGGCTTGCGGCAACGAAGTGGTCTCTAAGGGTGGGCGCGGGCGAGATCAAGCGAAAATTCCCGCCGGCGCCAGATTCCTTGGTGACCTCAGGTCTCCTCGTCCGGTGCGGCCACGTCGGTAAGATCATCGAGCGAGACGTCGTCATCGTCGTCGTCGTCTTCCAGCACGTCGTCGCCCAAGCTGCCGTTCGACTCTTCCTCGCTATCGTCGAGGACGATTTCCTCGTCGTTCGAGGACTTTTCCTCGGCCTTCTTCGACTGGGCGTCAGCTGCATCGGCGACCATGGTGCGGGTCTTGCCGGTCTCGACCTGGACCACCTCGCCCGTGTAGGGGCTTACGATCGGGTTGGCATTAAGGTCGTAGAACCGTTTGCCGGTGGTCGGGCAAACCCGCTTGGTTCCCCATTCTTCCTTGGGCATCGTTGCTTCCTCTGTGCGATATGGCAGCACTTGGCGTGATCGTCGCCACCTGCCATAAGCGGATAGGCGTGTCAAAGGCTAACACGCAGGCAATTCGTAAAGGGTGCCTATGGGCCGTCTTGTCGTTGAAGGCAACCCCCCGGTCGAGGTCATTGTCCGGCGCAACGCGCGGGCACGTCGGCTGACGCTGCGCGTATCGCGGCTGGACGGGCGCGCCACCCTGACCCTGCCCGTGCGGGTGCGCGAGCGCGAGGCGCGGGCCTTTTTGCATGACAGGGCAGGCTGGCTGCGGGCGCAACTGGCCACTGTCATCCCGGAACAGTACCCTGCCTTCGGGCAGGTGATGCCCTTTCGCGGTCGATCCCTGACCGTTGTTCAGGGCAGCGGGCGCGGCGTTCGGCTGGTGGACGATCGTCTGCTTGTCCCGCCGGGGTCCGACAGGCTGGGTCCACGCCTGATGGGGTTTCTCAAGGCCCGCGCCCGGGATGCGCTGGTCGAGGCCTGCGATCGTCACGCGGGCGCGCTGGGCCAGACCTACGGCCGGATCACGCTACGCGATACGCGCTCCCGCTGGGGGTCGTGCTCGTCCCGCGGGGACCTGATGTTCTCGTGGCGGCTGATCATGGCCCCGGCCGAGGTTCTGGACTATGTCGCCGCTCACGAGGTGGCGCACCTGGCCCACATGGACCATTCCCCGGCCTTCTGGGCCGAGGTGGCGCGCCTTTTCCCCGGTCACGCCGGCCCGCGCCGATGGCTGCGGGATGAAGGCGCCGCGCTGCATCGCATCCGCTTTGATTGAACATATGAACGGGCGGTCGAGATTGACGGCGTCCCGATTTGTGATCACAAAGAACCATGCTCATTCATTCCAAGGCCACCGAACCCACCGGCGCCGCCCATGACCGGGTCTACCGAAGTCTGCGGTTGCGCATCCTGCACGGCGAGATGCACCCCGGACAGCACCTGACCCTTCGCGGCATCGGCAAGGATTTCGGTGTCTCGATGACACCCGCGCGCGAGGCGGTGCGCCGCCTGGTGGCGGAGGGCGCGCTTTCTCTGTCCTCGTCGGGGCGGGTCTTCACCCCCGAGTTGTCGAACGAACGGATCGAGGAACTGGCCGCGCTGCGCGCCCTGCTGGAGCCGGAACTGGCCAGCCGGGCCCTGCCGCGCGCCCACCTGGCGCTGATCGAGCGGCTGGAAGAGATCAACCACCGTGTCCGACAGATGATCGCCCGGCACGATGCGAGCGGCTACATCCGCCTGAACCTGGAATTCCATCGCACGCTCTACCTGCGGTCCCAGGCCCCGGCGATGCTGGCCATCACGGAAACCGTCTGGCTGCAACTGGGGCCGACAATGTCCAAGCTCTACGGACAGCTGCGCCGGACAGAACCGCCGCATAATCACAAGCTGATCCTCGCGGCCCTCAAGGCCGGGGACGAACCCGGTCTGCGCTTGGCCGTGCGCAGCGACGCAACGCAGGGGTTGCGGATGCTGAAGGTCTGATCAGGCGGTCTCGGCGCCCGGTTTCATGGTCGCCGCGATCCGTGCCAGGGCGTCGCGGAAGTCGGCCCCGCCGATGTGCAGCCTGTGTGCGATATGGCTGACCTGCCGGTATTCGCTTGGATGGATCTGGCCATCGGCCACGGCCACATGCAGCGCCGATTCCAGGACGATCCGGCATTCGTCCTCGGTCAGGCCCTCGCCCAGGGCGTCGATATCGCCAATGTGGGACTGCACCTGGCCGATCATGTCGCGCACCCGACCGAGATCGTAGTCACGCCCGGTCAACCTGCCCAGGATGCCGGCGATATGGCTGACCTCGCGGTCGTCCACATCGCCGTCCGAGATCGCCACATGGGTCATCGCCGCCAGCGCGTTGATTGCCAGGGTGTCCGAGATCCTGCGCCTGCGGCCGCGCTTGAGCCGCTTGTGGATCAACAAGGTCAAAACGAGGAAGAGCAACGCCCCGGTCAGGACAATCGGTCCGGCGTGGCCGAATACAAGCGCCTGCGGTGTCAGTTGTGGCGTGACCGGTAGATCGGTGGGCAGGGCCCCGACCGCCTGGCCCTGTGCGACATCCTCGGCCGACAAAGAGCGATATGCGGTCCCGACGCAGTCCGCGTCCGACAAGGCATAGGACTTGATGGTGGTATGGACCGGGATGAAGGCAATCGTCATGGTCTCGACAAGGTGACACAGGGCATAGGTGCCACCCGATCCGGTGGGAATTTCCGTACCGGACAGCAGGATGAGGTCTTTCCCCCACATCCCGACGCCCCGGTCGGCCTGGGCTGGAAACGCGACCGAGAGGGTCAGAAGAAGGGCGAGGGCGAGACGGGCAACAACCTGGCGCATCGGGTCAATCCTGCTGTGGCAATGATCAGCATCCAAGCTGGCCGTGCATTGGGGCAGGTTTTTGGCCACGTCGCGGCGATTTGCGGCCCGGAATCTAAAAGGACCCCGGCATGATGCGGGGTCCTGTCCTGCACTCGTCAGGGCGTTGGATCAACTGTGAATCGGGCCGTCGCCACAGGCCAGGGCCGCCTCGCGCACCGCTTCGGAATAGGTCGGGTGGGCGTGGCTGGTCCGCGCCAGATCCTCGGCCGCGGCGCCGAATTCCATGGCCACGCAGACCTCGTGGATCAGGTCGCCCGCAGCAGGGCCGATGATATGGCAGCCCAGGATGCGGTCGGTTTCCTTGTCGGCAAGGATCTTGACGAACCCGTCACCGGCGAAATTCGCCTTGGCCCGGCCATTGCCCATGAAGGAGAACTTGCCGACCTTGTAGGCGCGGCCCGCCTCCTTGAGTTGTTCCTCGGTCTGGCCGACATTGGCCACCTCGGGGTGGGTGTAGATCACGCCCGGCACCAGGTTGTAGTCCACGTGCCCCGCCTGGCCGGCCAGGGTCTCGGCAAGGGCCATGCCGTCGTCCTCGGCCTTGTGTGCCAGCATCGGCCCGGCGATGGCGTCGCCGATGGCATAGATGCCCGGCACGTTCGTGGCGAAATGCGCGTCTGTCTTGACCTGGCCACGGTCTGTCAGTTCGACGCCCACAGACTCCAGCCCCAGCCCGTCGGTGTAAGGCTTGCGGCCCGTGGCCACCAGCACGGTATCCGCGTCCACGGTATGCTCGCTGTCGTCCTTGCGCATCTTGTAGGTCACCTTGGCCTTGGTCTTGAGCGTCTCGACCCCCTGTACGGCCGCCCCCATGACGAAGGTCAGTCCCTGCTTTTTCAGAAGTTTCTGGAAACTCTTCTGCACCTCGGCATCCATGCCGGGAGTGATGGCGTCAAGGTATTCGATCACCGTCACCTCGGCGCCAAGGCGCTGGTAGACGCTGCCCAGTTCCAGGCCGATGACACCAGCCCCGATCACCACCAGCTTTTTCGGCGGCTTCTTGAGGCTCAGCGCCCCGGTCGAGGAGACGACGGTTTCCTCGTCGATCTCGACGCCGGGCAGGGTGGCCACGTCGGACCCGCTGGCGATGATGATGTGCTTGGCATCAAAGGTGTCGTCGCCGACCTTGACCTTGCCGGCCCCGGGGATCGACCCCCAGCCCTTGAGCCAGTCGATCTTGTTCTTCTTGAACAGGTATTCGATGCCTTGGGTGTTCTGGCCGATGGTTTTTTCCTTGTAGGCCATCATCTGTTTCCAGTCGACCGAGGGGCTTTTGCCCTTCAGGCCCATCTCGGTGAAGTTGTGCTCGGCCTCGTGCAGCATGTGCGTGGCGTGCAGCAGCGCCTTGGACGGGATGCAACCCACGTTCAGGCAGGTGCCGCCCAGTGTCTCGCGCCCTTCGACCACGGCCGTTTTCAGGCCCAGCTGCGCACAGCGGATCGCGCAGACATAGCCGCCGGGGCCGGAGCCGATGATGATGACGTCATAGGATGCCATGGGGGGTGTTCCTTCGTTATTGGTGCGGGTCGCGCCGCGATCAGATCAAAGCTGCCAGAAGCAGGGCCATGGTTGCAAGAAAACCCAAGGCCCAGATCAGGCTGCGCCACGGGGTCCAGCCCAGCAGGTAGGCGGGCACGTAAAGGACGCGCGCCGCCAGGTAGACCCAGGCGGATGCGGCGGTGAAACCGCCGGATTTGTCGGCGAGGGTTATCACCAGAACGGCAGGCGTAAAGAGGGCAAGACTCTCAAAATGGTTATTCAGCGCCCGCTGCGCCCGGCCCGCCGTGCCGGTCAGCTGACGCGGTTCGTCGCGGGGCGAGGCGGCGTAATCGGTGCCGACCTGTTTCTGTGCGAGGCCCGAGTAGAGCGTGAACTGCACGGCCTGCAGCAGAACGGCGAGGGTGAGGGTGAGGAGTTCGGGGGTCATTGGGGTGTCTCTTGTGTCATCGTCGGACTTGCTCCGACGATCTCTGGCCACAAATCACGCCAAGCGGCATTGGACGACTCGATCAGGTCCACTTTCCACGCTCGATTCCAACGCTTGAGGGATTTTTCACGCTGAATGGCCGCTGCCGGTGCGGCGTGCTGCTCGAACCAGACAAGGCGTTCGAGGTTGTAACGATCCGTAAAGCCCTCGATCGCGTGTGTCCGATGTTCGTGGACACGGCGGATCAGATCATTCGTGACGCCGATGTATAGTGTTCCATTGGGTTTGTTCGTCATCATATACACGAACATGAGGAAAGCCTGAATGCATGAGGCCCTCGGGTCGAGCCCGAGGGTGACGGGGCAAGGAAGGCGCGTTCTGAAGTCATTGGGCGGGTACCTGCGATGCACCTACGATCAGAATGCTCAACGCAACTATGAACGCTGACAACGAAACGGCACCCAAGATCGAATTGAGCGTGACGATATGATAGTTCCAGAACTCTGAAAATTTGGATCCGGGCGTTGTTGCCGTGAACGCATAAGAAACCAGCAGACCGAGCATCATCGTCGAAATAGCGACCAAGAACCAGAACATTGCCCATTTGATGCTTTGCAACGGTATTGTCACCATTGTTTGTGCAGAGGCGTTTCCCAAGAACGTGAGCAAAGCTAGTATTCCTCCACCATTGAGAAGCAGAATGGAACGAAGAAAAGCCAAGCCAAGGCTGGTAGCCCGCTCCTGTCGGGAGATTTCCAGACCTTCATCATTCATTGCGAAATGACACCCCTCATAGTGTGTAGCCGCACGGTCAGCGCCCAACTCTCGTCTCGGCCGGGCGCTTTGCGCCCACCCGGCGGCCGGGCGCTGCCCTGTGATCGGCGCGGTGTCATCGGCAAGCCTTCTTACAAATCCATCAACAGCCGCCGCGGGTCTTCCAGGGCCTCTTTCACGCGCACGAGGAAGGTCACGGCGCCCTTGCCGTCGACGATGCGGTGGTCGTAGGACAGCGCCAGGTACATCATCGGGCGGATCTCCACCTGGCCCTTCACGGCCATGGGCCGCTCCTGGATCTTGTGCATGCCGAGGATGCCCGACTGCGGCGGATTCAGGATGGGCGAGGACATGAGCGAGCCGTAGACCCCGCCGTTGGAGATGGTGAAGGACCCGCCCTGCATGTCGGCCATGCCCAGCTTGCCGTCGCGGGCCTTGGTGCCCAGCTCGGCGATTTCCTGTTCGATGGCGGCAAAGCTTTTCAGGTGCGCGTCGCGCAGCACCGGCACGACCAGCCCGTTGGGCGTGCCCACGGCGACGCCCATGTGCACGTAATCCTTGTAGACCACGTGATCGCCGTCGATCTCGGCGTTGACGTCTGGCACCTCGCGCAGGGCGTGGCAGCAGGCCTTCACGAAGAACGACATGAAGCCCAGCTTGACGCCGTGTTTCTTGAGGAACAGGTCCTTGTATTCGTTGCGCAGGTCCATGACGGGGCCCATGTCGGCCTCGTTGTAGGTGGTCAGCATCGCGGCGGTATTCTGCGCCTCTTTCAGGCGGCGCGCGATGGTCTGGCGCAGGCGCGTCATCTTGACCCGCTCCTCGCGGCTGGCGTCGTCGGCGGGCACCGGGGCGCGGGCCGGGGCCTTGGCGGCGGGCGCCTCTTGCGCCTTGGGCTCGGACAGGGCCTTGAGCACGTCCTCTTTCATGACCCGGCCATCCTTGCCGGTGCCCTTGACGTCGGACAGGTCGTTCTCGGCCATCAGTTTCTTGGCGCTGGGGGCGTTCTCGACATCCTTGCCGCTGCTGCTGGCCGACCCGGTGGACGCGGGGGCCGCCTCTTTCGGTGTGCTTTCGGCCGGGGCGGCTCCGTCCTCGGTGGACATCACGGCCAGCTTGCCGCCCGCCTCGACGGTGCTGCCTTCCTCGGCCAGCACTTCGGTCAGGACACCGGCGGCCGGGGCGGGCACCTCGACGGAGACCTTGTCGGTCTCAAGCTCGCAGAGCATCTCGTCGGCGGCGAAGGCCTCGCCCGGTTTCTTGAACCAGGTCGAGACGGTCGCCTCGGACACGCTCTCGCCAAGGGTGGGCACCATGACGTCCATCTCGCCCCCGCTCGGGGTGGGCTGGTCGGACTTCTCGTCCTTGGCCTCGGCCCTTTCGCCGTTCTTCTTCTGGCTGCGTTCGGTGGTTTCCTCGGGGCCGGCATTGTCAGCCGCCGAGATGTTGGCGAGCAGGGCATCGACGCCAACGGTCTCGCCCTCGCCCGCGACAATCTCGGACAGGGTGCCGGCGGCCGGGGCGGGCACCTCGACCGTCACCTTGTCGGTTTCCAGTTCGCAGAGCATCTCGTCTGCGGCGACACTGTCGCCGGGCTTCTTGAACCAAGTGGCCACCGTGGCTTCGGTGACGCTTTCGCCCAGGGTGGGGACACGGACTTCGGTCATTGGATCATTTCCCTTCGATGGTCAGCGCGTCGTTCACGAGCGCCTCTTGTTCGGACTTGTGGCGCGAGGCGAGGCCCGTGGCGGGCGACGCGGCGGCGGGGCGGCCCGCGTAGATCGGGCGCGTGTGCTTGGCCTTGATGCGGGTCAGGACCCACTCGATGTTGGGTTCGATGAAGAACCAGGCGCCCTGGTTCTTGGGCTCCTCCTGGCACCAGGCCATCTCGGCGTTGGGAAAACGCTGAAGCTCCTTTACGGCGGACTGGGCCGGGAAAGGGTAGAACTGTTCGAACCGCATCAGGTAGACGTCGTCGATACCGCGCCTGTCACGTTCCTCCAACAGGTCGTAGTAGACCTTTCCCGAACACATGACGACGCGCCTGATCTTCTCATCCTCGGCCAGCCTGGTGTCGGACAACCCGTATTGGGCATCATCCCACAGAACGCGGTGGAAGCTGCTGCCTTCCTGGAATTCCTTGGCCGTGCTGACCGCCAACTTGTGGCGCAACAGGGATTTCGGGGTCATCAGGATCAGCGGCTTGCGGTAGGTGCGGTGCAACTGCCGGCGCAGGATGTGGAAGTAGTTGGCCGGCGTGGTGCAATTGGCCACGATCCAGTTGTCGCCACCGCACATCTGCAGGAACCGTTCCAGCCGGGCCGAGCTGTGCTCGGGGCCCTGGCCCTCCCAGCCATGCGGCAGCAGGCAGACCAGGCCCGACATGCGCAGCCACTTGCTTTCACCCGAACTGATGAACTGGTCGAACATGATCTGCGCGCCGTTGGCGAAATCGCCGAACTGCGCCTCCCAAAGGGTCAGGGCGTTGGGTTCCGCCAGCGAATAGCCGTATTCGAAGCCCAGGACCGCGTATTCCGACAGCATCGAGTCGATGGCCTCGAAGCGCGCCTGTCCCTCGCGGATATGGTTGAGCGGGTAATAGCGTTCCTCGGTTTCCTGGTTGACGATACCGGAATGGCGCTGGCTGAAGGTGCCGCGGGTGCTGTCCTGCCCGGACAGCCGGACCGGGTAGCCTTCGGTCATCAGGCTGCCGAACGCCAGGGCCTCGGCGGTGGCCCAGTCGAAGCCCTCGCCGGTTTCGAACATCTTCTGCTTGGTCTCCAGCAGGCGGCCAACCGTCTTGTGGATCGGAAAGCCCTCGGGGACCGTCGTGAGGGCGCGACCGATATCATCGAATGTCTTCTTCTTGATGGCCGTCTCGCCGCGCTGGTAATTCTCGTCCTTGCGGTCCATGTGGGACCACTTGCCATCGAGCCAGTCGGCCTTGTTCGGGCGGTATTCCCTCCCCGCCTCGAACTCGTCATTGAGGTAGCTCTGGAACTTGGTCTTCTGCTCGTCGATCTCGCCCTCGGGGATAAGCCCGTCCTTGACCAGCCGCTCGGTGTACAAGGTCAGCGAGGTCTTCTGCTGCTTGATCTTCTTGTACATGATCGGGTTGGTGAACATCGGCTCGTCGCCCTCGTTATGACCGAAGCGGCGGTAGCAGATGATGTCGATGACAACGTCCTTGTGGAATTTCTGGCGGAACTCGGTGGCGACCTTGGCCGCGTGGACAACGGCCTCGGGGTCATCTCCGTTGACGTGGAAGATCGGCGCCTCGACCATCAGTGCGATGTCCGTGGGATAGGGCGAGGACCGCGAGAAATGCGGTGCGGTGGTAAAGCCGATCTGGTTGTTGACGACCAGGTGCATGGTGCCGCCCGTCCGATGGCCGCGCAAACCTGACAGGCCAAACCCCTCGGCCACGACGCCCTGTCCCGCGAAGGCCGCGTCGCCATGCAACAGGATGCCCATGACGGCCGTCCGGTCGGTGTCGTTCAACTGGTCCTGCTTGGCGCGGACCTTGCCCAGGACGACCGGGTTCACCGCTTCCAGGTGCGAGGGGTTGGCGGTCAGCGACAGATGCACCGAATTGCCGTCGAATTCGCGGTCGCTCGAGGCGCCGAGATGATATTTCACGTCGCCCGAGCCGTCCACGTCCTCGGGCTTGAAGCTGCCGCCCTGGAATTCGTGGAAAATGGCGCGGTAGGGCTTGGCCATGACGTTGGCCAGGATGTTCAGGCGGCCGCGGTGCGGCATGCCGATGACGATATCCTTGAGGCCAAGGTTGCCGCCGCGCTTGATGATCTGCTCCATCGCCGGGATCAGGCTTTCGGCCCCGTCGAGGCCGAACCGCTTGGTGCCCATGTACTTGACATGCAGGAACTTCTCGAAGCCCTCGGCCTCAACCATCTTGTTGAGGATCGCCTTGCGGCCGTTCTGGGTGAAGGCGATTTCCTTGCCCAGCCCCTCGATCCGTTCCTTCAGCCAGCCGGATTCCTCGGGGTTGGAGATGTGCATGTATTGCAGCGCGAAGGTGCCGCAATAGGTGCGCTGAACGATGGCCAGAATGTCGCGCATCGAGGCCACTTCGAGCCCCAGCACGTTGTCGATAAAGATCGGCCGGTCCATGTCCTTGTCCTCGAACCCGTAGGACCTGGGATCGAGTTCGGGGTGTGGGGTCTGGTCGCGCATGCCCAGCGGGTCGAGGTCGGCCACGAGATGACCGCGGATGCGGTAGGCGCGGATCAGCATCAGCGCACGGATGCTGTCCAGGACCGCGTGACGGACCTGTTCCTGGGACAGGCCGACACCCTGTTCCTCGGCCTTTGCCTTGATCTTCTCCGCCGCGGCCTTGGCCTCCTTGGGGTCGGCGGGCCACTGGCCATCCAGCGCCGCGGTCAGCTCGTCGTTGGGCTGGGGTGGCCAGTCAGGGCGCGCCCAGCTCGGCCCGGCGGCCTCGGCACGTGCCTCGGCGGGGGCATCGCCGAGCGCCTTGAAGAAGTCGCGCCAGCTCTCGTCGACGGCGCCCGGGTTCGAGGCATACTTGGCGTAGAGCTGTTCGATGTATTCCGCATTGTGCCCCTGCATGAAACTGGAGGCATGGAAAACGTCGTTGGGGGATTGGTCGGTCATGGCGCGACTACCTTTCGATGCAGCAGGGGTTGGCGCCCCCCGTATGCGCAACGGGCCCGGGCACATCGGCCCGGGCCTGCGCGGCCAGAACGATAAGGCCCAGACACAGGCACAACACGAAGAAGAGGGCCGAGGCGAGGGCCTCCTTGCGCGTCCGTGCCTGGTGCTTGTCCGGGTCCATCATGATGTGGTCTTTCGGGCTCAGCCCTTCTCGATGGCTGCCATCACGGCTTCGCCCAGTGTGGCGGGGCTGTCGGCGACAACGATCCCGGCGGACTTCATCGCCTCGATCTTGCTTTCCGCGTCGCCCTTGCCGCCGGCCACGATGGCCCCGGCATGGCCCATGCGGCGGCCCGGTGGGGCGGTGCGGCCCGCGATGAAGCCCGCGACGGGCTTCCACCGGCCCTTTTTCTTCTGTTCGGCCAGAAACTCCGCCGCCTCTTCCTCGGCCGAGCCGCCGATCTCGCCGATCATGATCATCGACTGGGTCTCGTCGTCCTCAAGGAACATGTCCAGCACGTCGATGTGTTCGGTTCCCTTGATGGGGTCGCCGCCAATCCCCACGGCGGTGGATTGTCCCAACCCCATGTCCGAGGTCTGCTTGACCGCCTCGTAAGTCAAGGTGCCCGAACGCGAGACCACGCCGACCGAACCGCGCTTGTGGATATGGCCCGGCATGATGCCGATCTTGCAGGCGTCGGGCGTGATGACACCCGGGCAGTTGGGCCCGACAAGGCGCGAGCTGGAGCCTTCCAGCGCGCGCTGGACCTTCATCATGTCCAGCACCGGGATTCCTTCGGTGATGCAGACGATCAGCTCCATCTCGGCGTCGATGGCTTCAAGGATCGAGTCCGCGGCGAAGGGTGGCGGCACGTAGATGACAGAGGCGTTGGCCTCGGTTGTCGCCTTGGCTTCGTGAACCGAGTTGAACACCGGCAGGTCCAGATGCGTCGTGCCGCCCTTGCCCGGCGTCACGCCCCCGACCATCTTGGTCCCGTAGGCAACGGCCTGTTCAGTGTGGAACGTGCCCTGCGACCCGGTCAGGCCCTGGCAGATCACTTTGGTATTTTCGTCAACGAGGATTGCCATCGGGGTTAGCCTTTCACTGCCTTAACAATTTTCTGCGCGCCGTCCTTGAGGTCGTCGGCGGCGATCACGTCCAGGCCGGAGGAATTGATGATCTCCTTGCCCTGTTCGACGTTCGTGCCTTCAAGACGCACCACCAGCGGCACCTTCAGCCCGACGTCCTTGACCGCGGCCACCACGCCCTCGGCGATGACGTCGCAGCGCATGATGCCCCCGAAGATGTTGACAAGGATGCCCTTCACGTTCTCATCCGAGGTGATGATCTTGAACGCCTCGGTCACCTTTTCCTTGGTGGCGCCGCCGCCCACGTCGAGGAAGTTGGCCGGTTCCGCGCCGTAGAGCTTGATGATGTCCATGGTCGCCATGGCCAGGCCGGCGCCGTTGACCATGCAGCCGATCTCGCCGTCCAGCGCGATGTAGTTGAGGTCGTACTTGGAGGCTTCCAGTTCTTTGGAATCCTCTTCGGTGGTGTCGCGCAGCTCGCCGATGTCCGCATGGCGGTAGATGGCGTTGCCGTCGAAACCCATCTTGGCGTCAAGGCATTTCAGGTCGCCCTTGTCGGTCACGATCAGCGGGTTGATTTCCAGCTGTTCCATGTCCTTCTCGACGAACATCTTGTAAAGCGTTCCCATCAGGGCCACGCATTGCTTGACCTGTGGGCCCTTCAGGCCGAGTTCGAAGGCGATCCGGCGTCCGTGGAAGGCCTGGTAGCCCGTGGCCGGATCCACTGAGAAGGACAGGATCTTCTCGGGGCTCGTCTCTGCGACCTCCTCGATGTCCATCCCGCCCTCGGTCGAGGCCACGAAGGACACGCGGCTTGTGGTGCGGTCGACCAGCAGCGCGAGGTAGAGCTCGGTTTCGATGCCAGAGCCGTCTTCGATGTAGATGCGGTTGACCTGCTTTCCCGCCGGGCCGGTCTGCTTGGTCACCAGGGTGCGGCCGAGCATCTTCTTGGCTTCGTCTGCGGCTTCCTCCACCGACTTGGCCAGGCGCACGCCACCCGCGTCGCCGGCGCTGTCTTCCTTGAAGGACCCCTTGCCGCGGCCGCCCGCGTGGATCTGTGCCTTGACCACCCAGAGCGGTCCGTCCAGTTCCCCCGCCTTGGTCTTGGCCTCTTCCGCTTTCAGGACAACACGCCCGTCACTGACAGGCGCACCGTAGGAGCGCAGCAGAGCCTTTGCCTGGTATTCGTGGATATTCATGGTTGTCCCTCGATCAGATGGATTTACCTGCGATCAAACATGCGACACCCGGTGGTCAAAAGAACATTTTCCCAGATTGCCGGGAAAAAGCGACATTTGTGATCACACCTCATTTGCTGTGATCACAAAATTCGGTATACTACGGTATCCCGAGCCCGTGCCCAAACGAACCGGCCGAGAATCACCGCCCCGGGGGGCAGGCGGAGCCGTGTGGTGGCCAGGCAGCAAAAAGGGGCGCCCGAAGAGACGCCCCTTTCGCAATCTGTCCGGATGGGCTCAGGCCAGGCTCTCGTCGATGCCCTTGCAGGCGCTGACAAGGTCTTTCACCGCGTCGACCGAGTGGTTGAACATGGCCTGTTCTTCCTTGTTCATCTTGATCTCGACAACGCGCTCGATTCCGCCCGCGCCGATCACGGTGGGCACGCCCACGTAGAAGCCGTTGAGCCCGTAGGCGTTGTCCACGTAGGCCGCGCAGGGAAGCAGGCGCTTCTGGTCCTTGAGGTAGGCCTCGGCCATCTCGATACCGGCGGTGGCGGGTGCATAGAACGCCGAGCCGGTCTTGAGCAGGCCGACGATCTCGGCGCCGCCGTCGCGGGTGCGCTGGACGATGGCGTCCAGCTTGTCCTGGGTGGTCCAGCCCATCGCGACCAGGTCGGGCAGGGGAATGCCGGCGACGGTGGAATAGCGCGTCAGGGGCACCATGGTGTCGCCGTGGCCGCCCAGCACGAAAGCCGTCACGTCCTTCATCGAAACCTTGAATTCCTCGGCGAGGAAGTGGCGGAAGCGGGCGCTGTCCAGTACCCCGGCCATGCCGCAGACCTTTTCATGGGGCAGGCCCGAGAATTCGCGCAGCGCCCAGACCATGGCGTCCAGCGGGTTGGTGATGCAGATGACAAAGGCCTCGGGGGCGTGCTTGCCGATGCCCTCGCCAACGGCCTTCATGACCTTGAGGTTGATGCCCAGCAGGTCGTCCCGGCTCATCCCCGGCTTGCGGGGCACACCGGCTGTGACGATACAAACATCGGCGCCTGCGATATCGGCGTAATCCTGCGTGCCTTTCAGATTCGCATCGAACCCTTCCGAAGGGCCGGATTCCGCGATGTCGAGGGCCTTGCCCTCGGGTGTGCCCTCGGCGATGTCGAACAGCACGACGTCGCCGAGTTCCTTGATCGCGGCGAGATGGGCAAGCGTGCCGCCGATCTGACCGGCGCCGATAAGGGCGATTTTGGGTCTGGCCATGATGAATGGATCCTCTGTCCGTTCTGTTTGTGGTCGGCGCTTGGGTAGTCCTTTGCAAAGCGCCGCGCAAGCCTGACCGGGCAGGGTGTTGTAACCGTGGGATTGTTTGCGCTAATGCTCGCGCGCGTCACCGAAGCCGCGTTCAGCTTCCGCGGTACCGGGGTGCAGGTGATTCCCGATACGGCCGGAGGGCATAGACAAGATGGACGGGCCCCTGTTCTGGTCGCTGGCGCTGCTGGCCTCCGTCTGTGTCGGAATGGGCAAGGGTGGCCTGCCGGCGGTGGCGATGCTCTCGGTACCGCTGTTGTCTTTGGTCATCAATCCCGTGACGGCGGCGGGGCTCTTGTTGCCCGTCTACATCGTCTCGGACATCTTCGGCGTCTGGGCCTATCGCCATGTTTTCGACCGGCGCGTGCTGACAATCGGCATGGCCGGGCTGACCATCGGAACCGGCATCGGCTGGGTTACGGCCGGGGTCGTGCCGGAATGGGTGGTGCGCCTGATCATCGGCGGGATTGGCACCAGCTTCGCCGCGAGCCTGCTGCTGAGCCGAGGGCGTGACGCGGCGGCCCGGCCCGCCAACAAGGCGTCTGGCCTGTTCTGGACCTCGGTGTCCGGGTTCACCAGTTTCGTAAGTCACTCCGGCGGCCCGCCCTGGCAGGTCTGGGTGTTGCCGCTGCGCCTGTCCAAGCTGACCTTTGCCGGCACGACGACAATCGCCTTTGCCTATGCCAATGCGCTCAAGCTGGTGCCCTACGCGGCCCTTGGTCAACTGGGACTCGAGAGCCTCCGCGTCGCGGCGGTACTGGTCCTGCCGGCGGTGCTGGCGGTGTTCGTCGGGTTGAAGCTGGTGAAGATCCTTCCCGAGGCGCTGTTCTTCCGGTTCGTGACCTGGGCGCTTCTGGGGGTTTCGACCAAGCTGATCTGGGACGGCCTGACCGGGGGGCTGGCGGGGTAGGGCGCGCGCAAGGCGTTGCTGCATTGCCGCATTTTTCGACTTGCATGATCACAATGAATGTGGCCCTTTCTGCGCAAGATTGTTACCTGGAGGCCATGCAATGACGCGACCGTGCCGCTCGGCCCTGTATATTCCCGGCTCGAAGGCCCGAGCGCTGGACAAGGCCCGGGGGCTGGCCGCCGACGTGATCCTCTTCGACCTGGAGGATGCCGTCGCCCCGGATGAAAAACCCGGCGCGCGCGCCACCCTGGCCGAGGAACTGGGCAAGGGCGGCTACGGGCCGCGGATGCGGATCGTGCGGATCAATGCGCTGGACACCCATTGGGGCGCCGAGGATGCTTGCGCAGTGGCCCGGATGGACTGCGACGCGGTGCTGCTGCCCAAGGTGACGGGTCCGGTGGATATCGACGCCATCGCCGCGCTGGTCCCGGACAAGCCCATCTGGGCCATGATGGAAAGCCCGGCGGGCATCCTCAATGCCGCAGCCATCGCCGCCCACCCGGCGCTGGGGGGATTCGTGATCGGCACCAATGACCTGGCCAAGGATCTCGGCACGCGGACCACGCCGGACCGCGCCGCGCTTTGGACCGCGCTGCAGACCTGTGTGCTGGCCGCCCGTGCCCATGGCGTGGTGGTGCTTGACGGCGTCTATAATGCGTTCAAGGACGCCGAGGGGCTTCGCGCGGAATGCCAACAGGGCCGCGATTTCGGCATGGACGGCAAGACGCTGATTCACCCCGCCCAGCTGGAAATCGCGAATGCCGTCTTCGCCCCCTCCGAGGCCGAGCTCGAGACAGCCCGCCGCCGGATCGCCGCCTATGACGCGGCGATCGCGGAGGGGCAGGCCGTTGCCGTCGTGGACGGCCAGATCGTCGAGAACTTGCATGTCGAGACCGCCCGGGCGACCTTGGCCAAGGCAGAGGCAATCGCGGAACTGGAATCGGCATGACACTACTTATTCTCGGCATCCTTCTTTGGGTCGGTGCCCATCTTTTCAAGCGCGTGGCGCCAGATGCCCGCGCCAGCATGGGCGACAAGGGCAAGGGGCTGGTTGCGCTGGTGCTCCTGGTCAGCCTGGTGCTGATGGTGATCGGCTATCGCGGCGCGGCCTTCGTCAACGTCTGGTATCCGCCCAGCTTCATGGTGCACATCAACAACCTGTTGATGTTGATCGCCTTCTTCGTCTTCGGGCTGTCCGCGACCACCGGAAGCCTGCGCGGCAAGCTGCGTCACCCTCAGCTGCTGGCGGTCAAGATATGGGCGGTGGCGCACCTTCTGGTGAATGGCGACCTGGCTTCGATCGTCCTGTTCGGGTCGATGCTGGTCTGGGCCGGGGCCGAGGTGGCGGTGATCAACCGCGCCGAAAGCTGGGAGCGGCCGACGCCGGGCGACCCCAAACGCAATGTCCTTCTGGTGGTCATCACGGTCGTGGCCTTCGCCGTCACGGCTGCCATCCACGCCTGGCTGGGCGTCTGGCCCTTCCCGCGGTGAGACAGTGAAACTTTATCGCTTCCTGACCGCGGATGACACCCCGGCCTTCTGCCACAAGGTCTCCGAGGCGCTTTCCAAGGGCTGGGACCTTTACGGCGATCCGCAATACACCTTCGACGAGGCCAATGGCGTGCTGCGCTGTGGTCAGGCCGTGACCAAGGAAATCGACGGGGCGTATCACCCCGCCATGAAGCTGGGGCAGCAATGACGACCAAGACCAACCAGGGCCGCTTCTTCGAGGATTACGCCTTGGGGCAGGTGATCGACCACGCCGTGCCGCGCACCGTCGGGGCGGGCGAACGGGCGGTGTATCACGCGCTCTATCCCGCGCGGCATGCCATCTCGTCCTCGGACGAGTTCGCCCGCGGCTGTGGACTGCCCGAAAGCCCGCTGGACGACCTGGCCGCCTTCCACGTGGTTTTCGGAAAGACCGTTCCGGACATCTCTCTCAATGCTGTCGCCAACCTTGGCTATGCCGAGGGCCGCTGGTTGCGGCCCGTGTACGCGGGGGACACGCTGCGGTCTTCGTCGGAGGTCATCGGGCTCAAACAGAATTCCAACGGCAAGACCGGCGTGGTCTGGGTGCGCACCACCGGCACCAACCAGCGCGGCGAGGCAGTTCTGGACTACGTGCGCTGGGTCATGGTGCGCAAGCGCGATGCGCGGGCGCCAGCGCCCGAGACCAACGTACCGGAGTTGAAGAAGGCTTTGTCGGTCGACGACCTTGCGATCCCCGGGGGGCTGGACTTCTCGCGATACGATTTCACGCTGTCCGGCGAACCGCATCGCTGGGGCGACTATCAATCGGGTGAGGTGATCGACCACGTCGACGGCGTCACCGTCGAGGAGGCCGAGCACATGATGGCAACGCGCCTGTGGCAGAACACGGCCAAGGTGCATTTCGACCTGACCTTCCGCCCCGAGGGACGGCTGGTCTACGGCGGCCACGTGATTTCCATGGCCCGCGCGTTGTCGTTCAACGGACTGGCCAATGCGCAGATGATCGTGGGACTGAACGGCGGCGCCCATGCCAACCCCTGTTTCGCCGGCGATACGATCAAGGCCTGGTCCGAGGTGCTGGACAAGGCCCGGACCCCGGCCCCCGGTGTCGGTGCGCTGCGCATGCGGCTGGTGGCGACGAGGGATGGAAAGGTCGGCCACACCCATGGGGAGGACGGCAAGTACCTTCCGGGCGTGTTGCTCGATCTCGACTACTGGGTCCTGGTCCCGGTGTGAGCCAGACGGGACGAGTGAAAGGCATTCGTGATCACAGCATTCGGGCGTGTGATCACAAATCGGTAAAAATTTCTGCCCTGCGGCAAGATTCCCCTATTGTCCCCTGTGCAAGCGCGTGACTCTTCTGCCAGAATGGCTAGAACAGTCCTGATATGCGATTGTATACCGTCACCGTATGACGGGCACGATGGTCGCGACGACAGAAGGGAGCCTTACATGGCCGACGTGAATCGCGGGAATCGCCCGCTTTCGCCTCACCTGCAGATATACCGCCCGCAATGGACCTCGATGACCTCGATCTTCGTACGTATCACGGGCAACGCCCTGTTGATCTCGGCGCTGCTGGTGGTCTGGTGGCTGGCCGCGCTGGCCCGGGGCCCAGAAGCTTACGGCATCGCCAATGGCGTGCTGACAAGCTGGTTCGGCGATCTTGTCATGTTCCTCAGCGTGGGCGGCATCTGGTATCACCTGCTGGGCGGCGTGCGGCACCTTATCTGGGACAGCGGGCACATGCTGGATGTCGAACGCTCCGAGATGTTCGGGCAGGGCATGGTGATCGTCGCCGTTCTGCTGACCGTTTTCACAGCCGTCGTTCTGTAAGGGGGACCCGATGCGATTCATGACAGACCGCAAGCGCGCCACGGGTCTCGGCTCGGCCAAGTCGGGAACGCAACATCACTGGCACATGATGGTGTCCTCGGTGGCGCTTGTCGGACTCGTGCCGCTTTTCGTGTTCACCTTCGGACGGGGGCTGGGCATGGGCTACGAAGAGGCGTTGGCCTACTACGGGCGCCCCTTCCCGGCGATCATCGGCATCCTGACGCTGCTGGTGGGCTTCTATCACTTCAAGGGCGGTGTTCAGACCCTGATCGAGGACTACGTTCATGGTCTGGCCGGCAAGGCGCTGATCATCGGCATGACCTGCCTTTCCTACGCGGCGGCCGCGATCGGTGTTTTCGCCATCGTGCGCATTGCCCTTTAGATCCGGGACGACTGAAACATGGCTGAATACGATTACGAAACACACGAATACGACGTGGTCGTGGTGGGCGCCGGCGGTGCCGGACTTCGCGCCACGCTGGGCATGGCCGAACAGGGCCTGCGCACCGCCTGCATTTCCAAGGTTTTCCCGACACGGTCTCACACCGTGGCCGCGCAAGGGGGTATCGCTGCAAGCCTTGGCAACATGGGCCCCGACAGCTGGCAGTGGCACATGTATGACACGGTGAAGGGGTCCGACTGGCTGGGCGATACCGACGCCATGGAATACCTGGCCAAAGAAGCTCCGAAGGCGGTCTACGAGCTGGAGCACTACGGTGTGCCCTTCAGCCGCACCGAAGAGGGCAACATCTACCAGCGCCCCTTCGGCGGTCACACGACCGAGTTCGGCGAGGGCCCCCCGGTGCAGCGCACCTGCGCCGCCGCCGACCGGACCGGCCATGCCATCCTTCACACGCTCTACGGACAGTCGCTCAAGCAGCAAGCCGAATTCTACATCGAATATTTCGCCATCGACCTGCTGATGTCCGAGGACGGCCAGTGCGAGGGTGTGCTGTGCTGGAAGCTGGACGATGGCACCATGCATGTCTTTTCCGCCAAGATGGTCGTGCTGGCCACCGGCGGCTATGGCCGCGCCTACTTCAGTGCCACCAGCGCCCATACCTGTACCGGCGACGGGGGTGGCATGGTGGCCCGCGCGGGCCTGCCGCTCCAGGACATGGAGTTCGTGCAGTTCCACCCCACGGGCATTTACGGCGCAGGCTGCCTGATCACCGAGGGCGCGCGCGGCGAGGGCGGCTACCTGACCAACAGCGAGGGCGAGCGGTTCATGGAGCGTTACGCGCCCCAATACAAGGACCTGGCGCCGCGCGATTATGTCAGTCGCTGCATGACCATGGAGATCCGCGAGGGGCGCGGGGTGGGGTCCAAGGGCGACCATATCCACCTCAACCTCAACCACCTGCCCGCCGAGGCGCTGAACCTGCGTCTGCCGGGCATTTCGGAAAGCGCCAAGATATTTGCCGGTGTTGATGTCACGAAAGAGCCGATCCCGGTGCTGCCAACGGTGCACTACAACATGGGTGGCGTGCCGACCAACTATTGGGGCGAGGTCCTCAACCCGACCGACAAGGACCCGAATGCCATTGTCCCGGGCCTGATGGCCGTGGGCGAGGCGGGGTGCGCCTCGGTCCACGGGGCCAACCGGCTGGGATCGAACTCGTTGATCGACCTCGTGGTCTTCGGGCGCGCAGCGGCGATCCGCGCGGGTGACGTGGTGGATCGCGACAGCGCCGTGCCGGAACCCGCCAAGGCCGCGATCGACAAGGCCTTTGACCGCTTCGACGGGCTGCGTCACGCCGATGGGGCCACGCCGACCGCCGAACTGCGCCTCGAGATGCAGCAGACGATGCAGCGGGACGCGGCTGTTTTCCGGGCCAGTGACACGCTCAAGAACGGCGTCGAACAGATGACCGCGGTAGCCGGCAAGATGGCCGATATCAAGGTCACTGACCGCAGCCTGGTCTGGAACAGCGACCTGATGGAAACCCTGGAACTGACCAACCTTATGCCCAATGCGCTGGCAACGGTCTGCAGTGCGGCGGCCCGAACGGAAAGCCGGGGCGCCCACGCGCACGAGGACCATGGCGCGCGGGATGACAAGAAATGGCGTGTCCATACCATCGCCCGGGTCGCGGATGAAAATGTGGACCTGTCCTATCGCCCGGTGATCGAGTCCCCGTTGACCAAGGAAAAGGACGGCGGCATCAACCTCAAGAAGATCGCGCCGAAGGAACGGACCTTCTGATGCTGCGTCTCGTGCCTGTCCTGCTGGGCCTCGCGGCCTGTGCCCCGCAGCCGATAAGCCCCGAACGGGCGGCGGAAATCTGCGAGGAAAGGGCGCGGGCCGCGCAGGGCCCGACGGGCCGTGTTACGATCGGAGCCAGCAACAGCGACGGGCCCTTCGCCGGGGCTGAAATCGGAGTGACCTCCGACTACCTGGCCGGACGCGACCCCATCGAGGTCTACCGGCAATGCGTCTATTCGCGTACCGGCGCGGCGCCGATCCGTCCGCCACGCCTGCGCTGATATCAAGAGGAGTTTGAAGATGAAGAAGATGGTTCTTTCCCTGGTCGCCGCCGCCGCCCTGGCAGGGTGCGACATGCCGGGCATGATGGCCGACCCGACGGCGACAGACCTTGTCTCGGCATCAATGGTGGGCGCCGAGTTGTCCGGCGGTATCGTCGTGACCGATCGCATCGCCCGCCCGCTGGCGGAATGCGTCGCGGAACATGCCACCGACGAGGAACTTGCCCGGATCGTCGCCGCCGAGGATGACGCCGCGCGCAACGCCATCACCAGCACGGTGCTGGCCCGGCCCGAGGCCATAAAATGCGCAACCGAAGCCCTGACCGCCTGACCGACCTGAAAGGAGCCAGACCGACATGGTCCAGCTGACCCTTCCCAAGAACAGCCGGATGACCACCGGCAAGACATGGCCCAAGCCCGAGGGCGCGACCAAACTGCGCAAGGTGCAGGTCTATCGCTGGAACCCCGATGACGGGCAGAACCCGCGACTGGACACCTATTGGGTGGACATGGATGATTGCGGTCCGATGGTTCTGGACGTTCTCATCAAGATCAAGAACGAGATCGACCCGACATTGACCTTCCGCCGGTCCTGCCGCGAAGGTATCTGTGGATCCTGCGCGATGAACATCGACGGCATCAACACGCTGGCCTGCATCTATGGCGCCGACGAGGTCAAGGGCGATATCAAGATCTACCCGCTGCCGCACATGCCTGTGGTCAAGGACCTGATCCCGGATCTGACGCATTTCTACGCCCAGCACGCGAGCGTAATGCCCTGGCTTGAAACCAAGACCAACCGCCCGGCGAAAGAGTGGAAGCAGTCCATCGAGGACCGCGAGAAACTCGACGGGCTTTATGAATGCGTGATGTGCGCCTGCTGTTCGACGGCCTGTCCATCCTATTGGTGGAACGGCGATCGCTACCTGGGGCCGGCGGCCCTCCTGCACGCCTATCGCTGGATCATCGACAGCCGCGACGAGGCCACGGGGGAACGGTTGGACCAGCTGGAAGATCCTTTCAAGCTTTATCGCTGCCACACGATCATGAACTGTGCCAAGACTTGCCCCAAGGGCCTGAACCCGGCCAAGGCCATCGCCCAGACCAAGAAACTGATGGTCGAGCGCCAGGTCTGAGCCAGTGCAGGACGGCGTGCTGCCCGCGCTGGCCCTGGCGGCGTTTGCCGGGCTGTCCATCCCTGTCGGGGCATGGCTGGGCAGCAGGATGTACCTGTTCCCCACTTGGCTGAACGACGAATTCCGGCACACCATCATCGCTTTCGGCGGCGGCGCGTTGTTGGCGGCCGTGGCCTTGGTTCTGGTGCCTGAAGGCGTGCAATATGTCAGCCCGGTGATGGCCATGCTGGCCTTCTGCGCCGGGGGCGGCGTGTTCGGGCTGGTCGATCGTGCGCTGGAAAAGCGTGGGGGGCACGGCGCCCAGTTCATGGCGATGCTTCTGGATTACATCCCTGAGGCGATGGCGCTTGGCGCCTTGATGAGCGATGCGATGGGGGTTGCCGTCCTTATGGCCGGTCTCATCATGGTGCAGAACCTGCCCGAGGGGTTCAACGCGTTCCGCGAGATGGAGGGCGGCGCGCGCCGCAAGCGCCGGTCTCTGTTCTGGCTCTTCGTGCTGGTGGTGCCCCTTGGACCGCTCGCCGCCTGGCTCGGTGTTTCGGTCCTGGCCAGCAACACGGCAATCCTGGGCGCGATCATGCTTTTTGCGTCTGGCGGGATCATCTACCTGATTTTCGAGGACGTGGCGCCCCAGGTTCCGCTTGAGCGCCATTGGAGCCCGCCGCTGGGCGCCGTTGCCGGTTTCGCCCTGGGCCTGGCGGGGAGCCTTGTTGCCGCTTGACGCGGCCGGGCAGGGCAGCGCGCGGTCATTCCGGAATTGGCAAGGCTATGTCCTGCCGGGGTGCCGGTCCTGTTGTGAGAGGCCCCTGCGGTCGGGGCGTCTTCAGAGCGAAAGCCCGTGATTGCCATTATCCAAAGGCTGGTGTTTCCTGTGCCTATGGAACCTGAAGATGCCGATGCGCGCCGGGCCGTGGCCCCGGTGATATGCTACCCGACCGACGATCTGCCAGTGCCGGACATGTCGTGCTACCAGGCGGCCAGCAGCGGTGCGCAGGTGGCCTGGGCGGTCACGGTTCCGCCGCGCGATGCGGCGGTGATCGAGGTTCCCGCGGGGGCATTCCTTCGCATCACCTCTGTGGAGGGGCCTCAAGTCGGGGACCTGAACCTCTTCAACGCGCATGACCTGTCCGAGCGGTTCTATTCGGGCAAGACGCGGGCGCTCCATGGCACCCACGTGACGACGGGCGATCGACTTTGGTCATCGTTTCCGACGCTGCGCCCAATGGCCACCGTGGTGCGGGATACGCTGGCTTGGTACGGCATCGACCAGTACGGCGCATCCGTCCATGACGTGATCGGCACGCGCTGTGATCCCTACACCGGCAATCTGCTGTCCGGTAGCCAATATCACCATTGTTGCCATTCGAATCTGACGCGGGCCCTGGCCGAGGCACGCGGCCTGACGCCGGCCGAGTCCGAGCGGCATGTTCATGACGTGCTGAATGTCTTCATGTGCACCGGGTTCACCCGCGATACCGGGCAGTATTTCATGAAGGCCAGCCCGGTGCGGCCCGGAGACCATATCGAATTTCTGGCCGAGATCGACCTGCTGGCCGTTCTGAGCGCCTGCCCCGGCGGCGATTGCGGGGCCGAGCATTCCAGTGACCTGGCGGCCTGCTTTCCCCTGCGCATGGAACATCGCCAGCCCCAACCGGGCGCTCTGGCGGGCTGGTCACCGCCGCCGGTCAACGGCTATGACCGCAGCCACGCGGCCTAGGCAAAGGCCGCCTGAAGGGCAATCTCGATCATGTCGGAAAAGCTGCGTTCGCGGTCCTCGGCGGGAAGGGCCGCGCCGGTGTCCAGGTGGTCGCTGACGGTCAGGACGGCCAACGCCCGGCGGCCATGACGGGCAGCGAGTGTGTAGAGTTCGGCCGCCTCCATCTCGACGCCCAGGATGCCGTGGCGGCGCATTTCCGCGTTCAGGTCGGGACGTTCGTCATAGAATGTGTCAGAGGAATAGATACCGCCGACATGGGTGTCGATGGCCCGGTCGCGCGCAGCCCGTTCGGCGGCAGCCAGTAGCCCGTGATCGGCGCAGGGGGCGAAGTTGAATTCGCGCAGGATGGTGGAAGAGGGTGTCGCGATCGAGGATGCGGTCATGGCCAGGATCACGTCGCGCAGCTTGACATGTGGCTGCATCCCCCCGCAGGAACCCACCCGGATCAGGGTCTGGACCTCGAAATCGCGGATCAGTTCGTTGGCATAGATAGACATCGAAGGCATGCCCATCCCCGAGCCCTGGATCGTCACGCGCTGGCCGTGCCAGGTTCCCGTGAAGCCCAGCATGCCGCGGGTTTCGTTGATGCGGACCGCGTCGGTCAGAAAGGTCTCGGCGGCCCATTTCGCGCGGTAGGGGTCGCCGGGCATCAACACCGTTTCCGCGACCTGCTCCTTGTCCGCGCCGATATGTATCGTCATCGTTTGCCCTCTAGGTCTTTTGCGATAGGCTGGCGACCGTAGCTGCAGACGGATCATTTGCCAATGAGAGCTTTCGCGATCGGCGTGGCCCTGGGGATGGTGGGGATGGCGCAGGCGCAGCATGTGCCGGACCCGAGTTGGGAAGAGATTGATTACGCCAAGTCCGTGCTGGCCGAGATCCAGCCTCGGTCCATTGCCAAGCGACGTGAATACTGCGGGTTTATCGGGCGGGACACCGATGGGTCGCTGGTCGCGACTCCGGCGGTGCCGGGCACTGTGGCATCCTGCCTGCCGATCTGGCCGCGCGCGGACGAGATGCGGGTCGTCGCCTCGTACCACACGCATGGCGCGTTCGACCTTGGCTATATCAACGAGGTTCCCTCGGATATCGACCTGGAAGGCGACATCTTTCGGGGAATCGACGGCTGGGTGGCAACGCCGGGCGGGCGGCTCTGGTTCAATGATGCGGCGGCGGAAGAGACGCGCCTGGTCTGCGGAGTGGGTTGCCTGCCGGTTTCGCCAGAATTCTACAAGGGCCTGAATGGTCCGGTCGCGAAACGTTATTCACTGCAGGAATTGTCCGCGAAAACGGACGGCGGGTGAAACTGCAACGGGGCCCCGCAGGGCCCCGTGTTTCAGATTTCCATGCTTTCGGGCGATTTCCCGGCCGCGATGGCATCCTTGTACCATTTCGGTTGGCGACCCTTGCCCGTCCAGGTCTGGGACGGGTTGTCCGGGTTTGCGTATTTCGGCTTTCCGGCGGATCGCGCCGTGCTGCGCTTTTTCCGTCCGCCAGAGCCTCCGACGACATCTTCCAGCGAGAACCCCAGCGTCGCAACGGCCTCTTCGGCGGCTTCTCGCGCCTTCTGGAGGTCCTGCTTCTTGAGCCGCGTCATCTGTTCATCGATGTCACTGCGGAGTTTCTCCAACTCCTTGCGGGTCATGGTCTTCAAGTCGATTGACATTAGTCTATCCTGAATTTTCGGTTTGTTGCCTCACCCAGATAAGCACTATTTCCTGCACCGTGAAGCGATATTAACGGTGCTTTGGACAAAAGGCCACTTTTTCCGGACAAACGGCGAGATTCCGCGCTATTGCGCGGCGATCGTCCCGGGATCTGCCAATTCGATGATATCGCGCATGATTGTATTCAGTTCGAAATCCTTGGGTGTGTAGACCCGCGCAATTCCCATCGAGCGCAGTCGTTCCGCGTCGTCCTCTGGGATTATCCCGCCCGCCACGACAGGCACATGGCCAAATCCGTTGGCCCGGAGCTTTTCCATGAAATCCGCGACCAGCGGCACGTGTGATCCGCTCAGAATGGATAGCCCCACGACATGGGCATCGTCGCGCTTTACCGCCGCGATGATCTCGTCAGGTGTCAGGCGGATGCCGTCATAGGTGATATCCATGCCGCAATCGCGGGCGCGCGCCGCGATCTGTTCGGCACCGTTCGAATGGCCGTCTAGCCCCGGTTTGCCCATGATGAACTTCAACCGGCGGCCCAGCTTGTCGGACACAGCGTCGACCATGTCTCGCAACTCCTCAAGGCCCTCGGTCCGGTTCGAGGGGTTGGGTGACACGCCAGTGGGCCCGCGATATTGCCCGAAGGCCTCGCGTACCACGTCGGCCCATTCGCCGGTGGTCACGCCGACCCGTGCGCAGGCGATCGAGGCCGGCATGATATTGGCGCCGGTGACGGCAGCCTCTCGCAGGTCGGCCAGCGCCTGCTTGACGACGACCGCGTCGCGGGCCGCGCGCCAGTTGTTCAGCCGGGCGATCTGGTCGGCCTCGACAGCCGGGTCGACGGTCATGATCGCGCCCTCGCCGCTTGTCAGGGGCGAGGGCTCTCCGGCTTCGTACTTGTTGACACCGACAACGACGGTCTCGCCCCCTTCGATCCCGGCGATGCGTTCCGCGTTCGATTCGACCAGACGGGACTTCATGTAGTCGATGGCCCCCACGGCCCCGCCCATGGAATCGATTTGGGCCAGTTCGGCGCGGGCGCCATCCTTCAGCGCAGCAACCTTGGCGTCGACCGCCGGGTTGCCCTCGAAGAGGTCCTCGTATTCCAATAGGTCGGTTTCAAAGGCCAGGATCTGCTGCATCCGCAAGGACCATTGCTGGTCCCAGGGGCGGGGCAGGCCAAGCGCCTCGTTCCAGGCCGGCAGCTGCACGGCGCGGGCGCGGGCCTTTTTCGACAGGGTGACGGCCAGCATCTCGATCAGGATGCGATAGACATTGTTTTCAGGCTGCTGTTCGGTCAGGCCCAGCGAATTGACCTGCACACCATAGCGGAAACGGCGGAATTTCGGGTCCTCGACGCCGTATCGCTCGCGGCAGATTTCATCCCACAACTCGACGAAGGCGCGCATCTTGCACATTTCGGTGACAAAACGGATACCGGCATTCACGAAAAAGGAGATACGTCCGACCATTGCCGGAAAATCCTCTGCGCCGACCTTGCCTTTCAGATCGTCAAGCACGGCAGTGGCCGTTGCCAGCGCAAAGGACAATTCCTGTTCCGGTGTCGCCCCGGCCTCTTGCAGGTGGTAGGAACAGACGTTCATCGGGTTCCACCTGGGCAGGTGTTCGCGCGTGTAGGCGGCGACATCGGTGATCATGCGCAGGCTGGGTTCGGGAGGGCAGATATAGGTCCCGCGGCTGAGGTATTCCTTGATCAGGTCGTTCTGGACGGTGCCCTGCAACCGGCTGACATCCGCGCCCTGCTCCTCGGCCACAGCGATATAAAGCGCAAGAAGCCAAGGCGCCGTCGCGTTGATGGTCATCGAGGTGTTCATCTGGTCCAGCGGGATCTGATCGAAGAGCTTGGCCATGTCGCCGAGGTGACAGATCGGCACGCCGACCTTGCCGACCTCTCCGCGGGCAAGTTGGTGGTCGCTGTCATATCCCGTCTGCGTGGGCAGGTCGAAGGCCACCGACAGTCCCGTCTGCCCCTTTTCAAGATTCGAGCGGTATAGCGCGTTGGACGCCTCCGCTGTGGAATGCCCGGCATAGGTCCGGAACAGCCAGGGGCCGTCCTTGGGTGTGTCTTGCGGCATATGCGACATCGGGCGGCCTCGTGAATGCATGAGTAATTTTCTTACGTTGTATCAGGGTTTACCGGACACTTTATGGCGCTGTCAATTCGCTGCGTTGCGGCATGGCTGCATTTACCCCCTGCCGGTTTCCTGCCACCGTGGCCACCATGTTCCAAATGGTCACCCTGCCGCTCTGGCTCTTCGTTCTGATCCTCCTGTTCGCGGCGGTGACCTTCGCGTCGCATTTCCTGTTTCCATCCGTGCGCTGGTTCTTTCGGCGGCGCGCGGAAAAGGTCGTGGCGCGGCTGAATGAACGGCTCGAGAAGCCGATCGAGCCCTTCAAGCTGGCGCGGCGTTACGACATGATCCAGCGCCTGGTTTACGATCCTCAGGTGGCCGAGGCCATCAACGATCATGCGCGCCGAAACAAGGTGCCCGAGAACGTGGCTTTCGAGCGTGCCCGTCGCTACGCGCGCGAGATCGTGCCGTCCTTTTCCGCGACGCTCTATTTCACGTTCGGCGCGCGATTGGCCGAATGGCTGTCGCGATCATTGTATCACGTGCGGGTGGGGCGGTTCGACCGTGACCTCTATGACCAGATAGACCCCGAGGCGACGGTGGTCTTCGTGATGAACCACCGCTCCAACATGGATTACGTGCTCGTCACCCATCTCGTCAGCCAGACCTCGGCCCTGTCCTACGCGGTGGGGGAATGGGCGCGGGTCTGGCCGCTTTCGGGGCTGATCCGGATGATGGGGGCCTATTTCATCCGCCGCCGGTCGCGCGGCGATCTCTATCGTCGGGTCCTGGCGCGTTACGTGCAACTGGCTACCAAGGGCGGCGTGACCCAGGCCGTGTTCCCCGAGGGCGGTCTGAGCCTGAACGGAGGGCTGGGTCCGCCCCGCCTCGGCATCCTGTCCTACATCGCCTCGACCTACGATCCGCAGGGGCGGGACATCGTTTTCGTCCCGGTGGGTCTGAACTACGATCGAGTGCTGGAGGACAAGATACTTCTGGACGCCGGAGAGGCGGGCAACAGACGGTTCCGCCCGCCGCTCTTGCCTGCCGCGCTGCGGCTGCTGCGCCACCTTGGTCAGCGGATCACTGGCCGGTTCCGCAGGTTCGGCACGGCCACGGTCAGTTTCGGCGCGCCGTTGTCGCTGCGCGACATGGCCGATCCGCATGATGTCCAGGCCCTGGGCGAGGCCCTGATGCACCGCATTGCCGAGGTCGTACCGCTTCTGCCTGTGCCATTGGTTGCCCATGCGCTCCTGGCCGGGGCTGGATCGCGGGCCGAGGTGCGCGCCCATGTCGAAGAGGTGATGGCCGGTCTGCACGAGGCCGGGGCAGTCTTGCCGCGCCGGACTGTGGACCAGGTGGTCACGGACGGGATCGAGATCCTGACCCGGCGCAAACTGGTCGCCTCGGGGCATGACGGGCGCCTGATCATGACCGAACCCGAGGCCGATGTTCTGGGCTTTTATGCCCGCTCGATTGCCCATCATTTTCCCGCAGAGCCGGGCCCTGCTGCGTCAGGCTCATGATCGCCGCAGCGCAGCAGACATAAAATTCCAAAATACGACCTACATTAGTTGCAATATTTCGCGCGCCTCGCTATTCCTCCGGTAGCGCGCCGATTCCGCGGCGCGGCGTAAACCTGCATTCCTTGCCGACGGAGAATTCCATGGCCCTCGATCAGCCGCCCCCTGTCAGCTACGACGCCCCCGAGAAGGACCTTTACGCCATGGGCGAGATGCCGCCTCTGGGCCATGTGCCGGCCAAGATGCATGCCTGGGTCCTGCGGCAGGAACGCCACGGCGACCCTGACAAGGCGCTGGAAATCGAGGTCGTCGATACGCCGGAACTGGACAGTCATGACGTGCTGGTCATGGTCATGGCCGCGGGGGTCAACTACAATGGCGTCTGGGCCTGCCTGGGCACGCCGGCGAGTGTTTTCCTCGGCCACAAGGCGCCTTATGCGATCATCGGCTCGGACGCGGCCGGGATCGTCTGGGCCGTCGGTGACAAGGTCACCCGCTGGAAGGTGGGCGACGAGGTTGTCATCCATTGCAACCAGGACGACGGCGATGATGAACATTGCAACGGCGGCGACCCGATGCTGTCGCCCAGCCAGCGGATCTGGGGCTACGAGACGCCCGACGGGTCCTTCGGGCAATTCACCTGCGTGCAGGCGCAGCAGCTCATGCCGCGGCCCCGGCACCTGACCTGGGAGGAAAGTGCCTGCTACACGCTGACGCTCGCCACCGCCTACCGGATGCTCTTCGGGCATGAACCCCATGACCTCAAGCCGGGCCAGAACGTGTTGGTCTGGGGGGCCTCTGGCGGGCTGGGGTCTTTCGCGATCCAGTTGATCAACACCGCGGGCGCCAATGCCATCGGGGTGATCTCGGAGGAGGACAAACGCCAATTCGTCATGGACCTGGGTGCCAAGGGCGTCATCAACCGCAAGGATTTCGATTGCTGGGGTCGCCTGCCGGAAGTCGGCACCGAGGACTACAAGACCTGGTTCGCCGAGGTGCGCCGCTTCGGCAAGGCGATATGGGACATCACAGGCAAGGGCGTGAACGTGGACATGGTCTTCGAACACCCCGGAGAGGCGACTTTTCCGGTCTCGACCTTCGTGGTCAAGCGGGGCGGCATGGTGGTGATCTGCGCGGGCACCTCGGGCTACAACTGCTCATTCGACGTGCGCCACATGTGGTCGCATCAGAAACGTCTGCAAGGCAGCCATTTCGCCCATCTCAAGCAGGCCAGCGCGGCCAACAAGCTGATGCTGGAACGCCGGCTCGATCCCTGTATGTCCGAGGTTTTCACCTGGGGCGACCTGCCCGCGGCGCACATGAAAATGCTGCGCAATGAACACAAGCCCGGCAACATGGCCGTGCTGGTGCAGGCCCCCAGGACCGGGCTGCGCACATTCGAGGATGTGCTGGAGGGCTGACCGGGCCAACGGTACTGCGGAGCGCGGGCGGCCGTGCGCTTGTTGGCGGCTACCGGGGAGGCACGGCGGCATCCGGCACCCGCCTGGCCATATCCCCGACCTGCAACCGGGCCTTGCAGGAACCCGCGAGGACCGTTCGCGTGACCCCGTCGATGCTGACAGGGGTTCTTCATCCATCGCGCGCGGAGGTCCCATCCGGCCCTTCCAAAACCGCCGTCGACCCGCTATTTGGTATCCGGACACCTAAAAGGACCGCTGTCATGATGCAAAGTTTCGAAGCCCCCGGCCCGGTAGAACAGGACTGGGGTGATGCCATTTCCCCGATCGGGGAGATTATCGACGACGCTCGCAATGGCCGGATGTTCATTCTCGTCGATCACGAGGATCGCGAGAACGAGGGCGACCTGGTAATTCCGGCCCAGATGGCAACGCCGGATGCGATCAACTTCATGGCCGCCAATGGGCGGGGGCTGATCTGCCTGTCCCTGCCGGGCAAGCGGATCGACTCGCTTGGGCTGGAGTTGATGTCGACCAACAACAGCAGCCGCCACGAAACCGCTTTCACCATTTCCATCGAGGCGCGCGAGGGCGTGACCACCGGCATTTCCGCCGCCGACCGGGCGCGAACCGTGGCCGTGGCCATCGACCCTTCCAAGGGGCCGCAGGACATCGCCACGCCAGGCCATGTCTTTCCGCTGCGCGCCCGCGACGGGGGGGTGCTGGTCCGCGCGGGCCATACCGAGGCCGCCGTGGACATCGCCCGGCTGGCGGGGCTGAACGACAGCGGCGTGATCTGCGAGATCATGAACGAAGACGGCTCCATGGCGCGGTTGCCCGACCTGGTGGCCTTTGCCCAGAAGCACAACCTGAAGATCGGCACCATTTCCGACCTGATCGCCTATCGCCGCCGCAACGACAATCTCGTCAAGGTGTGCAAGGAAGAGACCATCGAGAGCGAGTTCGGCGGGGAATGGCAGATGCGCGTCTATACCGACGAGACCCACGGCGACGAACACATCGTGCTGACCAAGGGGGATATCTCGGGCGGTGGCCCGGTCCTGGTGCGGATGCACGCGATGGACCCGATGCTTGACGTGGTCGGCACCGGCCCCAAGGGACGTGCCGATGAATTCGGCGATGCCATGCGGGCAGTCGCCGAAGAGGGGCGCGGCGTGGTCGTGCTCTTGCGCGATACCTCGATGAAGATGGATGCGGGCGACGAGGTCAGCCCCAAGACGCTGCGCCAATACGGGCTTGGCGCGCAGATCCTGTCCTCTCTGGGATTGTCGGATATCGTCCTGCTGACCAATTCGCCCAAGCCCAAGGTCGTCGGGCTGGAGGCCTATGGGCTGGAAATCGTTGGAACCCGCAAGATATCGGAGCTTGGCTGATGGCTGGCACATCGCATCATGTCCTCGACCTTCCCACCTTCGACGAGGCGCCGAAGCTGCTGATCGTCATCGCACCCTATTACAAGGACATCGCCGACAACCTGCTGGCCGGCGCCCGGGCCGCGATCGAAAAGGCCGGCGGCACCCACGAAACAGTCGAGGTCCCTGGCGCACTGGAAATCGCGCCTGCCGTGGGCATCGCCGGGCGGATGAGCGATTTCGATGGCTACGTGGCGCTGGGCTGCGTGATCCGGGGCGAGACCACGCATTACGAGACGGTTTGCAATGACAGCTCCCGTGCCCTTCAATTGCTGGGGCTTCAGGGGCTTTGTATTGGTAACGGTATCCTCACGGTGGAAACCCATGACCAGGCCGCGGTGCGTGCCGACCCCTCTGATCAGAACAAGGGTGGCGGTGCCGCCGGGGCGGCCTTGCACCTGATCGCCCTTACCCGTAAGTGGGGCCGCGTCGACAAGGGCGTCGGTTTCACCAGAGACGTCCTTTCGGCAGGTTCCACGGATTAAAACAGCGCGGGCTGACATGACCCTGTCCAACAACCAGAAACGCCGGATGCGGTCCGCCGCACGGCTCTATGCCGTGCAGGCCCTGTTCCAGATGGAAAGCAGCGGTCAGACCGTCGAAGGAATCACCCGTGAATTCGAGGCGCACCGCTTCGGCGCGACTTACGAAGGGGTCGAGATGGCCGAGGGCGACCTCGACTTCTTTCGCGCGATCCTGGACGGGGCCATCAACCACCAGGCCCGGATCGACCAATCCACCGACCGGGCACTGGTCGCCAAGTGGCCCATCGCGCGGATCGACCCGACCCTGCGCGCCCTGTTCCGGGCCGCCGGGGCCGAACTCACGGGCGACGACGCGCCGCCCCGGGTCGTCATCAATGAGTACGTGGACGTGGCGCGTGCTTTCTTTCCCGAGGGGGAAGAGCCCAAGTTCGTCAATGCCGTGCTCGACCACATGGCGCGCGCGGCGCGCCCCGAGGCATTCTGACTGCTTGTCGCCCGCGACGGGCCAATCTTCACAAAACTGAATCCGACTCACCCCATCCTGAGCATCCTGGTCATCCGCCTGTCCCGCGGTGATCACAGGGCCGCGGGCATCTGGCCGTCCTCGTTTGGCCAGTGCCGGCACCCCCTGAGAGCGCCCGGGTTCCCCGCCCGGGCGCATTTTCGTTGGACCTTCCGCAGGGCGCCGCCTAACGTCGCCCGGACACCACGACGGGGGAGCCGATGGCGACCGGAACCAATATCAGTACCTATTTCGACGGGGCCTGGCACGATGGCGATATCCCGGTCATCAAGGGGGCCGATCACGGCGCCTGGCTGGGCTCCAATGTCTTTGACGGGGCGCGGTTCGTGAATGGCCTGGCGCCCGACCTCGACAAGCACTGCGCACGGGTCAACCGCTCGGCCGAGGCGCTGATGCTCGTCCCGACCGTGACCACGCGTGACATGGTGGAAATCGTCCGCGAGGGCCTCGCGGCCTATCCTCCGGGCGCCGCGGTCTACATCCGTCCCATGTACTGGGGGCTGGCCTGCGGCATGGCCGCGATCGTGCCGGGCGAGGGCGCGCCGGGCTTTGCCATCTGTCTCGAAGAGGTCCCCATGCCGCCCGCCGATCATGCAATCGGCGTGACGACCACACGCTTTCGCCGCCCGGTGCTGGAGGACGCGGTCGTCAACGCCAAGGCGGCCTGCCTTTATCCCAACAATGCCCGGATGCTGGCCGAGGCGCGCAGCCGCGGCTTCCAGAATGCGCTTGTGGCCGATGCCATGGGCAACCTGGCCGAAAGCGCCACCGCCAACGTCTTTCTGGTGAAGGATGGCGAGGTCTTCACTCCCATCCCCAACGGCACATTTCTGGCCGGGATCACGCGCGCCCGCCATATCGCGAACCTGCGTGCCGACGGCGTCACCGTTCATGAAACGGTGCTGACCGTCGAGGACGCGCGGCAGGCCGACGAGGTTTTCCTGTCCGGCAACATGCAGAAGGTGACGCCGGTCTCGGCTTTCGACGATACCTCATACGAAGTCGGCCCCGTCACTCGCCGCACGCGCGACCTGTACTGGGACTGGGCCGCAAGCATGTGATGAGGCGCGTTGCGTGGCTTTGCCTGCGTCTGGCGCCCTTCTTCCTCACCTGCCTTGCCGCGGTTTGGCTTCTGACGCTTTCGCCCTTCACCGATCCCATTTTGGAACGCAGCTCGGATCAGCTTCGTCTGCGACTCGACGCCATGATGCAGCGTGAGGTGACGCCGGCCTGGCTGGCAGCCGAAGCCGAGGCGGCACTGCAAGCTGAAGACGTGGATCGACTTAGTCTGACCCTCGATCTCTCGCATGAGTTTGGGCATGATCTGCCGCCGAACCTCTTGGACCGGATTGAGGCCTTCGAAGCGGAAAGGTCAGGTCCCATTGAAAGAGGGTTGTCATGTGTCCGCTGTGCCATTGATCTGAGATCATGCGAGAGTCTGACCCAGATGGGCCTCTGCGGCGTGACCGTCGAGATGACCCCGGCGGGTGACCTGAACGCTGTGCGCCGTGCCGGGTTCACATATCTTGAAGGTGAAAGCGTAGATCGTCTTGACCTTGGGTTGGCTGTCGTTGGTCTTGGGGCGACAACGGCCACCATGGGAACCGGCGGCTCGAGCTACACGGTCAAGATCGCGACCACCTTTGTGCGCGCCGCGCGAAGGGTCGGCACGTTGACGCCCGCTCTGGTCCGCCGTCTTGCCGCTCTTGTCCAGGGTGCGGTCAAATGGGACCGGATGGGCGATCTGGTGCGCCTGCGTATTGGCCCGGAAGCGATGGTCGATACCGCCAAATTGGACGAGCTTTCCGTCATTGGTGGGTCCTTGTCAGGTGTCGCCCGGAATACGTCTGCTGCCGATGCCATTGCCCTCATGAAGTTCGTGGATGGACCAAGAGATGCCGCGCGCCTTGCAAGGGTTTCCGATGCTGCAGGACCAGCCACCCGTTCACGGCTCGAAGTTTTGGGAAAACGACGCGTGTTCAGTGCCGCCGTGCGCCTGGGCGATCTCGCGATCAGCGCCGCCGCTGCCCTTGGTCTGCTAGCTGCACAGGTGGCCGGCTTCATTGGGCAGCAATTGGGGAATCGACTCTGGCGCTACTTGCGGCGACTTCTGCGACCCAGGCAGCGACCTTTGCCTTGACCATTGCGCGACGACGCACCTTGGGCCAATGTCTCATCTCGAAACGGGAGGGTACCGATGCGCAAGTTCCTTGTGATCCTGGATGACAGCCGCGAATGCCTCAACGCCATGCGCTTTGCCGCCATGCGGGCGGCCCGTTCGGGGGGTGGGGTCCAGATCCTGTCGATCATCCCGCCGGACGAATTCAATCACTGGATCGGCGTCGGTGAGGTCATGCGCGCCGAGGCCCGTGAGCGCATCGAGGTGCATTTCGAGGTCTTCGCCAAGTGGATGCGTGACAAGCAGGACATCGACCCCGAACTTGTCATCCGCGAAGGCGAGGCGGTCTCCGAAATCCTGGCGCAGGTCAAGGAAGACCCGGAGATCGGCGTGCTGGTCCTCGGGGCGGGCACCGACAAGAAGGGCCCCGGTCCGCTGGTCACGCAACTGACCAAGAACGCTGGGTCGCTGCCTATTCCCATCACCATCGTGCCCGGTGACATGTCCAAGGAACGCTTGGAAGCGATCACTTGACCGCTGTCCACCTGTCACGTGAGGCGGCGTGAAACCCGGAATTCGCGACGACCACCTCGACGCGCCTTCGCTGGACCGGTTCCCCGCTTCCGATTTGTATTCTGCACGTTTTTTCAATGGGTTGCGTGATCAAATCCGGATGAAGACTTCGTGACCGCTGCCCCCCTTTTCCGCCCGGGTGCGGCGCCCCACCTCCCTGACAAGCCGCAACGAACGGTTGCGGTTTTTGAAAGGACCCAATCCGCCCGAAACGGGCAGAAAGGAAACAGACATGTTTGCCAAGAAATGGATCTATGCCTCTGCCGCCGCACTTCTGACCACCGCCGGAATGGCAACGGCCGAGACCTATTTCGGCATCACCGGCGAAATGGACGAGGACGCAACGCTCATGATCGAGACGGTGACCACCGACAGCGCTGCGGTGCTGGAAGTCTATGATTATCACACCGGCGAGCGTGGCGATCTGCTGGCCACCGAACAGCTAGCGGCGGGCGCCAACTCCAACGTTCGCGTCGACTTGAGCGAGCAGCCGCGCGGTGACGTGATGGCCGTGGTCATGATCGATGGCGAGGCCGCCGCGATGACCGAGATCGATCTCGAAGAAATGTAAGGCGCTCGCCCCGTCACGTTACGGGTGCACGTCTTCGGGGCCGGTCCTGTGGGACTGGCCCCTTTTTACGGCGAGGGCGCCACTTGCAGATTGGAACCGTTCTAAATTGTCTTGACTTCGGCGGCCTGTGGTCGCATATCTGACTTGCGCGATAAGGATTAGACCCGATGTTCATACAGACTGAATCCACCCCGAACCCCGCCACCCTCAAATTCCTGCCCGGCCAAGCCGTGCTGGACAGCGGTACCGCGGATTTTCCCAGTTCCGATGCTGCGGGAAGCAGCCCGCTGGCCCGCCGGATCTTCGCGGTCGAGGGCGTGACCGGTGTGTTCTTCGGCACCGATTTCGTGACCGTCACCAAGCAGGACGCCGTGGAATGGGACCATGTGAAGCCCGCCATCCTCGGCGCCATAATGGAACACTACCAGTCCGGGGCCCCGGTGATCGAGGGCGAACGCGCGGCGTCGGCCCATGCCGATCACGACGGCGAGGACGGTCAGATCGTGGACCAGATCAAGGATCTGCTGGACACACGCGTGCGTCCTGCGGTTGCTCAAGACGGTGGCGACATCACCTTTCATGGTTTTGATCGCGGCATTGTCTACCTGCACATGCAGGGGGCCTGCGCTGGCTGCCCCTCGTCGACGCTGACGCTCAAGATGGGCATCGAGAACCTGCTGCGCCACTACATCCCCGAGGTGATCGAGGTCCGGCCCGTCGCGGCCTGAGCATACGCCCGGATCGACAATGAGGCCCGCCCCGAGAGTCCTTGCCTTCGATACATCGGCGGCGCATTGCGCCGCCGCTTTGCTGTGTGCTGACGACATTGTCGCCCTGCACATCGAGGACATGGCGCGCGGCCAGGGCGAACGGCTCATGGGGTTGCTCGAAGAGGTTCTGGCTGGCGCCGGTCTGGGCTGGTCCGACCTTTCGGCCCTGGCCGTGGGCACGGGCCCCGGCAACTTCACCGGCATCCGGATTTCCGTCAGCGCCGCGCGCGGGCTTGCGCTGGGGCTGGATGTTCCGGCCATCGGTGTCACCACGCTTGAGGCCCTGGCCCATGGCCGACCCCGGCCGGTCGAAGTGGCGCTTCCCGCCCCGCGCGACCGGGTCTACCGGCAAAGCTTCGAGGTGTCGGCGTCGTCTGTCCGGCTGGAGCCGGGAACCGCAACCGCCCCGGACTGGCCTGCCGTCCTTTCCGCCATGGGGCGTATTGCGGCGGCGCGTCTCGCTGCTGGTGATGCCTTGCCCCGCCCGGTACCCTGTTATGCGCGCCCCGCCGACGCCGCCCCGTCACGCGATCCCGGCCCCGTGATCCTGTCATGACACCGGTGGCCTTGGCGGCCTTGATGGCCCGGGCCATGCCGGATGCCCGGCCGTGGTCCGAGGCCGAGTTTGCCGCGCTCTTGGCGCACCCCGGTGCGCTCTTGCTTGGCGACGGGAGGGCGTGTGTCATCGGGCAGGTGGTGGCCGGAGAGGCCGAGGTCTTTCTCGTGCTGACAGACCCCGCGCATCGTCGCCGCGGCCTGGCCCGCGGACGACTGGACGATTTCGAAAATGCCGCACGGCAGGCGGGGGCCTGCCGCGTCATCCTCGAGGTGGCCGCCGACAATGACGCGGGTCGCGGACTCTATGCCGCGCTGGGCTACCGTCCTTTTGCAGAACGCCGGGGGTATTATCGCCGCCCAACCGGGCCGGCCATGGATGCGCTGATGCTCGAAAAGCACCTCTGACCCGGCGTCAGGCCGGCCTTCGGTTCCGCTGCGGTGCAAAAACCGGTTGACCGCCGCCCGTGCCCGTTGCCTAAATTGCACATGACAGCGAAAGGCTCGCTTCACTGCGGCGCTGGCCCACGGGGCCGTGCCGGACAATGAAAACCTGGGAGAAATACATGACCCTCATGACGAAATTCCTTGGCGCGAGCGCCGCACTGGCCTTGTCCGCCGGCGCCGCCCTGGCCGATCCCGCCCTGATCTTCGACCTCGGCGGGAAATTCGACAAGTCCTTCAACGAATCCGCGCACAACGGCGCCCAGCGCTGGGCTGAGGAAACCGGCGAATCCTACAACGAGTTCGAGATCACCTCGGACGCTCAGCGCGAACAGGCGATCCGCCGCTTTGCCGAGAACGGCAACAACCCGATCGTAATGGCCGGCTTTTCCTGGGCGACCCCGCTGTCGGAAATCGCGCCCGAGTATCCCGAGACCAGCTTCGTGATCATTGACGGCGTGGTTGAAGCCGAGAACGTGCAATCAGTGCTCTTTGCCGAGGAGCAGGGCTCCTACCTGGTCGGCATGATGGCGGCCATGGCCTCCGAGACCGATACGGTGGGCTTCATTGGCGGCATGGACATCCCGCTGATCCGCAACTTTGCCTGTGGCTATGCCCAGGGCGTGAAGGCCGTGAACGAGGACACCGAAGTCATCGCCAATATGACCGGCACCACCCCGGCTGCCTGGAACGACCCGGTGAAGGGCTCCGAGTTGACCCTGGCCCAGATCAGCCAGGGCGCCGACGTGGTCTATGCGGCCGCCGGCGGCACCGGCGTTGGTGTGTTGCAAACGGCCGCGGACGAGGACATCCTGTCCATCGGCGTCGACAGCAACCAGAATTACCTGCACCCCGGCCAAGTCCTGACCTCGATGATGAAGCGTGTCGACAACGTCGTCTACCAGAGCTTCATGACCGGCGGCGCGGACATCGAGACCGGCCAGATCAAGATCATGACGCTGGACAACGGCGGCGTGGGCTACGCTCTGGACGAGAATAACGCCGAACTGGTCAGCGAAGAGATGCAGGCCGCCGTCGACGAGGCTGCTGCGAAGATCGCTGCGGGCGAGATCGAGGTTCACAACTACAACAGCAATGAAAGCTGCCCGGTTCTGAACTTCTGAGCATCGGCCACGGGCAAGGATCGCCGGGGCCGCGCTGAGAGATCGGCGCGGCCTCGCGCGCTAGGGCCAGTGCAGCGCCCCGGGGGAAGGAGTGTCATGACCGAGACCGCACCCGCCATCGAATTGAAGGGCGTCTCCAAGTCGTTCGGCCCGGTCCAGGCCAACAAGGATATCTCGATCCGGGTCATGCCTGGCACGATCCACGGCATCATCGGCGAAAACGGCGCGGGCAAATCCACGCTGATGTCGATCCTCTACGGCTTCTACAAGGCCGACAGCGGCGAGATATTCATCAACGGCCAGAAGATCGAGATCCCCGACAGCCAAGCCGCCATCCGCGCCGGAATCGGCATGGTCTTTCAGCATTTCAAGCTGGTCAAAGTATTCACCGTGCTGGAAAATGTTGTCCTGGGGGCCGAGGACGGCGAGATGCTGACGCCCTCGCTGGTCAAGGCGCGGGACGAACTGACCACCCTGGCCCGCGACTACGGGCTGAACGTGGACCCCGATGCGTTGATCGAGGAGATCGGCGTGGGGATGCAGCAGCGGGTGGAAATCCTCAAGGCGCTTTACCGACAGGCGGACATCCTGATCCTCGACGAGCCAACCGGCGTGCTGACCCCGGCCGAGGCCGATCAACTGTTCCGGATCCTCGCCCGGCTCAAGGACGAGGGAAAGACGATCATAATGATCACGCACAAACTGCGCGAGATCATGGAAATCACCGACACCGTCAGTGTCATGCGCCGTGGCGAGATGACCGCGACGGTCAAGACGTCGGAAACCGACCCGGCCGCGCTGGCCGAGCTCATGGTCGGCCGCAAGGTCCTGCTGCGGGTGGACAAGACCCCGGCAAAGCCGCGCGACACCGTCGTCCAAGTGCGTCACCTGAACGTCACCGACAGCGCGGGCGTGCACCGTATCAAGGACGTCAGCTTCGACATCCGCGGCGGCGAGATCCTGGGGCTGGCCGGGGTCGCGGGGAACGGCCAGTCGGAACTTCTCGAGGTGTTGGGCGGCTACGAGAAAGCCACCGGCGAGATCCTCGTGAACGGCGCCCCGATCGACCTGACCGGCGCCCATTCCGATGGCCAGAGCCGCCGCGCCCGCGGCATTTCCCATGTCCCTGAGGATCGCCAGAACGAGGGGCTGATCATGAATTTCCAGGCTTGGGAGAACATGGCCTTCGGCTATCACCACGATCCGGCCTACCAGAAGAATCGCCTGCTGATGGACAACAAGGTGATTCGCGAGGACACGCAGGCCAAGATGGACAGGTTCGATGTGCGGCCGCCCAATCCCGACCTTGCCGCCAAGAGCTTTTCAGGCGGCAACCAGCAGAAACTGGTGCTGGCGCGCGAGATCGAGCGCAACCCGGACCTGCTGCTGGTCGGCCAGCCCACCCGCGGCGTCGATATCGGCGCTATCGAGTTCATCCACCAGCGCATCATCGAGCTGCGCGACGAGGGCAAGGCGATCCTGCTGGTCTCGGTGGAACTGGACGAGATTCTGGGGCTGTCGGATCGCATCGCCGTCATGTTCGATGGTCGCATCATGGGCGAGCGGATGCCCGACGAGACGGATGAAAAGGAACTCGGCCTGCTGATGGCCGGGATCACCGATACCGACGGCGAGCATTCCGTCGCCGAGGTCGAGGCGCAGTTGGCCGGGGCCGGCGGCGCGGCGCGCAAGGAGGGCTGAGAATGACCGAACTTCCCCGCTGGGCGGATGTGGTCCTGGTGCCGCTGATCAACATCGCGCTGGCCTTCATCGTGGCGGGGCTGGTGGTGCTGGCAATCGGACAGAATCCCTTCGACATGATGTATTTCATGGTCAAGGGCGCGCTGGGGTCCACCAGCAGCATCGGCTACACGCTCTATTACACGACCAATTTCATCTTCACCGGGCTGGCCTTCGCCGTGGCCATGAACGCCAAGCTGTTCAATATCGGCGGCGAGGGACAGGCGGCGATCGGCGGACTGGGCGCCGCGCTGGTGCTGCTGGCCGTGGATTGGCCGCACTGGACGCTGGCACTTCCCGCGGCGGTGATCGGGGCCAGCGTCTTCGGTGCCGGTTGGGCGGCGATCCCGGCCTACCTGCAAGCCAAACGCGGCAGCCATATCGTGATCACGACAATCATGTTCAACTTCATCGGGGCCGCGGTCATCGGGTACCTGCTCAACGGGGCGCTCAAGAAGCCGGGCCAGCAGGTTCCGGAATCGCCCAGCTTCGGCGACGGGGCGAGCTTGCCCACCTTCCACGAGATGCTGCAACCCTTCGGCATCGCCTTCAACAAGTCCGCCCCGGCCAACATCAGCTTCCTGTTGGCCATCGCCGCCGCGGTGCTGGTCTGGCTGCTGATCTGGCGCTCGCGCATCGGCTACGAGATCCGCGCCTTCGGCAATTCACCGGGTGCGACGCTCTACGCGGGGATCTCCTCGGTCCGGGTCACGATCATCGCCATGCTGATTTCCGGGGCGCTGGCCGGGATGATGGCGATCAACTCGGTGATGGGCCAACAGGAACGGTTGATCAAGGATTTCGTCGAGGGGGCCGGGTTCATGGGAATCGCTGTTTCGTTGATGGGGCGCAATCATCCCTTCGGCATCGTCCTGGCGGCTTTCCTGTTCGGGATGCTGAACCAGGGCGGGTTCGAACTGATGTGGGAAATGCCCGAGATCAGCCGCGAGATGGTGCTGGTGATCCAGGCGCTGATCATCATCTTCACCGGGGCGCTGGTGAACATGACGCGTGATCCGATCGAACGCATCTTCCTGCGCCTGCACAACAAGGGGGCCGCGTGATGGATTTCCTGCAATTCCTGCTGACGCTTGATTCCACCCTGCGGCTTTCTACCGTCCTGTTGCTGGCCTGCCTTGCCGGGCTGTTTTCCGAACGCTCGGGCATCGTCGACATCGGGCTGGAGGGCAAGATGCTGATCTCGGCCTTCGTGGCCGCCGCCATCGCCTACGAATCCGGCTCGGTCTGGGTCGGGCTGGCCGCGGGCATGGCTGCGTCGCTGGTCTTTGCCATGATCCACGGTGTCGCCTCGATCCTCTATCGCGGGGACCAGATCATTTCCGGCGTCGCGCTGAATTTCTTCGCCTCGGGGCTTACGGTCGTTGTGGGCGACGCGATCTACAGGCAGGGTGGACAGACGCCAGTGCTGGCCGGGTCCGCCCGCTTCAGCGAGATTACCCTGCCGTTTGCCGATGCCCTGAGCGACGTGCCGCTGCTGGGCCCCATCTATTCCGAGCTGATCTCGGGGCACAAGCCGCTGGTCTACGTGGCCTTCCTGGCGGTTCCGTTGGTCTGGTGGGTGCTGTTTCGGACCCGGTTCGGTCTGCGTCTGCGCGCTGTGGGCGAGAACCCGTCGTCAGTGGACACGGCCGGGGTCTCGGTTATCGGGATGCGGTTCAAGGCCCTGATGATCACCGGGCTGCTCTGCGGTATTGCCGGGGCCTACCTGTCCACGTCGCAGGCGGCCGGGTTCGGCAAGGAGATGACCGCCGGGCGGGGTTACATCGCCTTGGCCGCACTGATCTTCGCCAAGTGGCGGCCGATCCATGCCATGGGGGCCTGCCTTCTGTTCGGCCTGCTGGAGGCCATTTCGAACCTTTACCCCAATATCGACGTCTTCGGCCTGTTCACCATCCCGGTGCAGTTCACGCAGACGCTGCCCTACATCCTGACGGTCATCATCCTGGGCGGCTTCATTGGCCGGGCCATGCCACCTGCCTCGATCGGACAGCCCTATGTCAAGGAACGCTGAGGACCTGGCCGCGACCATCCGTGAGGTCACAGGCGACGCCCCGGTGCGGCTGGGGCTGATCCTCGGCTCGGGGCTGGGGCATCTGTCCGGCGCGGTCGACGGCGTCTCGATCCCCTATGACGAGCTGGAAGGTTTTCCCCCGGCGGGCGTGTCGGGCCACGTCCCGCAATTGGTGATCGGTCAGTTGGAAGGACAGCGCGTCGCCGTCTTCGGCGGGCGCGCGCATTATTACGAAACAGGGCGGGGCGACATCATGCGCCTGCCGCTGGAGGTGCTCGCGGCACTGGGCGCCGAGGCGATGATCGCCACGAATGCCGCCGGGTCACTGGACCCGGACATGACGACGGGCGAGATCATGTGCCTGTCCGATCATATCAATTTCTCGGGACTCAACCCGCTGATCGGCGAGCCGACCGAGGCTCGCTTCGTGCCGATGATGGATGCCTATGATCCCGATTTCCGCGCCGCGCTGCACGATGCGGCCAAGGCCGAGGGGATCAGCCTGCATGACGGCGTCTATGCCTGGTATTCCGGCCCGTCCTTCGAGACCCCGGCCGAGATTCGCGCGATCCGCGCCCTGGGGGCCGATGCGGTGGGCATGTCCACCGTGCCCGAGGTGATCCTGGGCCGGTTTCTGGGCCTGCGCTGTGCCGCGATCTCGACTATCACCAACATGGCCGCCGGGATGAGCGACGAGGCGATCAGCCATGACCATACCAAGGCCATGGCACCATTGGGGGCGGCCAAGCTGGAAAAGGTCCTGCGGGGGCTTCTGAGGTCGCTGTAACGCCCGGTTTTTCCGACCTTTGAGTTGCGCTTGCCCCTGTGGCATGACTATTTGGGATATGTTGATCTACCTTCCGATAGCCGAGGTGTCGGTGAACGCCGCTCTCCTTCTGGGGCTCGGCGGAATGGTGGGTGTCCTTTCGGGCATGTTCGGCGTGGGCGGAGGGTTCCTGATCACGCCGCTTCTGTTCATCGTCGGTATCCCGCCCGCCGTGGCTGTGGCGACGTCGGCCAACCAGATTGTGGCGTCCTCGGTTTCGGGTCTGATGGCGCATATCCGGCGGCGGAACGTGGACTTCCGGATGGGGGGCGTCTTGTTGGTCGGCGGCCTTGCCGGGTCGGCACTGGGCGTTGGAGTTTTCAATTACCTCAAGGAGATGGGCCAGGTCGATCTTCTGGTCAATCTCTGCTACGTCGTTTTCCTCGGTATCGTCGGCTTCATGATGCTTGTCGAAAGCCTGCGCGCGATCCAGCGCAGCCGGATGCAGGGCGGCGGTGCAGTGCCGCAGCGCCGAAAGCACACCTGGGTCCATGCCCTGCCGATCAAGATCAAGTTCCGGGTCTCGGGCCTTTATATCTCTGTGATCCCTCCGGTCTTGGTGGGGGTCGCCGTGGGCATGCTGGCCGCGGTCATGGGGGTAGGCGGGGGCTTTATCATGGTTCCCGCAATGATCTACCTGCTGGGCATGCCGACCAAGGTCGTCATCGGCACGTCGCTGTTCCAGATCATTTTCGTCGCCGGTTTCACGACGGTGCTGCACGCGGCCACGAACCAAACGGTCGACGTGGTGCTGGCACTGCTGCTCTTGCTGGGCGGCGTGGTCGGCGCCCAGTTCGGCACGCGGATCGGCACGCGCCTGAAGGCGGAACAACTGCGCATCCTGCTCGCGGCCCTGGTGCTTTTCGTATGTGGCAAGCTGGCGCTGGACCTGCTGCTGACGCCGTCCGAGCTCTATTCGCTCGGTACTGCGGGGGGGGAGTGATGCTGCGGTGGGTCCTGCTCTTGCTGGTGCTGGCCACACCGCTGCGTGCGGAAAAGGTGGTTCTGGGCCTGTCGCGCGACGAGGTGGCGATCACGGCCACCTTCGACGGCTCCAACATCCTGATCTTTGGCGCCATCAAGCGCGAGGCACCGATCCCAGCCGATACGGAGCTGGAGGTCATCATCGCCCTTGCCGGTCCATCCGAACCCGTCACCGTGCGCCGCAAGGAACGGGTCGCGGGCATCTGGGCCAACGTCGACGCGGTCGAGGTTGACGCAGCGCCGTCCTTTTACGCGGTGCTCAGTTCGGCGCCGCTGGACGAGGCCCTGAGCGCGGTCGAGGATCTGCGCAACGACATCACCATCCCGCGGGCGATCCGCTCGGTCGGTGCGCCGATGAACGTCAAGGACTCCGAAGCCTTCACCAGGGCGCTGATCCGTATCCGCGAACGGGCGGGGCTTTACCAGGTGCTTGAGAATTCCGTGGACCTGGAAGAGGACACGCTGTTCCGTGGCCAGGTCACCTTGCCCGCGAACCTGACCGAGGGCCCCTATCGCACGCGCATCTTTTTGACCCGGGACGGGAGCATCGTGGATGTCTACGAGACCGAGATCGCGGTCAACAAGGTTGGGCTGGAACGCTGGCTCTACGAGCTGTCGCGAAACCAGCCGCTGCTTTACGGGTTGATGGCCCTGGCAATTGCCGTTGCGGCCGGATGGGGGGCCTCGACCGGGTTCCGCCTGCTGCAACGCTAGGACCGGGCGACACCTTCTCGTGCCCCGGTCACTCGGGTGCGGGGTCCAGTTCCAGTGGTGCCGCGGGCGCCTCAAGGTCGGCGACGGTCAGCGGCACCGAGGGCCGGGCGAGGCGGTTGCGCACGACCCAGAGCAGCCGTTCCTCGGCCCGGGTGATGGCAACGTAGGCCAGCCGCTTCCACAGCGGCTGGCCGGCCTCGACGCGGCCCATTCGGCTGGCCACCTCGATGTCGGGGGCAAAGACCTGGACCGTCTCCCATTGAGACCCTTGCGCCTTGTGGATCGTTACTGCCGCCCCGTGCAGGAACGTGGCCCCCATGCGCGCGGCAAAGGGGATGAACGGTTCCTCGTCGGCGACCTGGCTTTCGATCTTGACGATCGACGCGGCGCTGACCTGGGGGTCCTCGGCACCCATGACGTGCAAACGGCTGAACCCCGGCTTGCGTCCCGGCCCCTTGTAGATCACCTGAGCACCCTTGATCAGCCCGCGCGCCTCCAGGTCGAGCCGCTTTTTGCGATGCTTGATGGGCAGTTCGATACCGTCGCAGATCAGCGGCTCGCCGGGCAGGAGCGCATCCTCGGGGGCGCCATGGGCCGCGCGGAAGGCATGGATCAGCCTTATGCGCGTCGCGTTGCGCCAGACCAGCACCGGCGAGCGGGCCATGAGATCGGATTCCACCCGCTGGGCGAGGACCACGCGGTCGTCACGCGCCGCGATTTCTTCGACCATGCGTTCGAAGCCGTAGAAATCCAGCATCGGGTCGGCCAGGGCATGGGCCAGGTCCAGGATCGGGTTGTCCGCGTCCTGGCGGTGGATGCGGTGCAACGTCAGCTTGCGGCTTTCCGGCAACCCGTCGAAAACCATGCCGCCGCCTTCGGATTTTACCGGGGGCAGTTGAGCCGGATCACCGAAGAGGATCAACGTCGGAAAGATCTCCTGCAGGTCCTGCAGTTGCTTGGCGTCGAGCATCGAACTTTCGTCGACGAACCCGATATCCAGCGGATCGTCGCGGCGCTTCCAGCCCGTGATGAAATCCGATCCCCGCAGGCCGGCGGCGGCCAGCGCGGCAGGCACGGAATTATGCGACTGGTAGGAAATCCACGCGCGATCCAGCGCGGTGTCCGACAGCCCCTCGATCTCGGGCTTGTCGCCCTCGCCGGCCAGCCATTCGGCGACTTTCTCATATTCCGGGTCGTAGACCGGCGTATAGAGAATGCGGTGGATCGTGGTCGCGGGCACGCCACGGCTGCGCAGCACGCTGGCCGCCTTGTTGGTAGGGGCAAGGATCGCCAGTGTGCGCTGGTCCTTGCGGCGGCGGCCCTCCCAGTCGCCCGAGACCACGCGTACGCCGGCCTCTTTCAGTGTCTCGTAGAGGCTGGCCAGAAGCATGGTCTTCCCGCTGCCAGCCTTGCCCAGAACCGCCAGCACACGCCCCGCGTCGCCCTCCTTTGGCGGGGTGGTCGTGGCCTCCGGCAGGTCCACGCCGGCGGCGCCCAGAGACTCGGCGATCGCGTCCCAGGCCTGGGCCTGGTCGTCGGAGAAGATAAGGGCACTGCGCGGCATGGCGTGACACTAGGCAGGGTGCAGGGGAATGCCAAGCCGTTGGCGCGGGGGGCATGGCAAATCGTCGCCGGTGCCGGGGGCGGCACTGGACAGTCGGCCAGTCGATGTTACCTTGCGTGGCGAAAGGAGATCCGTCATGCCAATGCATAAGACGCCCGATCTTATCAAGCTCTACATCAAGAGTTGCGCCATCGGCTTCGGGGCGGCCGCGGTTTTCGTGGGCCTGTTGCTGGCATTCGATGTGGTCGGTCTCTGGGGTCTGGTCTCGGGGTCTTCGGCGGGCATCGTGGCCGTGCTGATGATGTGGGTTTTCAACGGCATCGTCTTTGCCGGAGTCCAGTTCGGGATTTCCATCATGGCGATGTCCGACGATGATGACGACGACCAGGGCGGCACGCGCAGCCCGGTCCTGCTGGCCGAGCCGATCCCGGTTCGCAGCGCAGACCAGCGCGGCTGACCGACCAAAACGATCACATCTTGACGAGGGCGACATGATCGACCCGCTCAATCGGATGCCAGACGGCCTTCTCGAACAGCTGCGTGAGAACCGCGACCGTGTGTTCTGGCTTGGCATCATCCTTTGCGCCATCGGTGCTCTTATGATCGTCTTTCCGGTCATCGGTTCCATCGTGACGAAGGTGATGATCGGCTGGGCGGTGCTTTTGGCGGGGGCTGCGATGCTCTGGCAAGCCTTCCAGGCGCGGCGCTGGAACGCGGCCCTCTGGGCCGGGCTGGTGGCGGTCCTGCACTTGGCGCTGGGGGTTTACCTTGCCTTCTTTCCTCTGACCGGCTTGGTGGGGCTGACCGTGTTGATGGCCGTGCTGTTCGCCATCCAGGGTGTCATCGAATTGCGCATGGGGCTGACCCACCGCGAGGCGCCCGGCTGGGTCTGGATGGTCCTGTCCGGTGGGGCCTCGCTGGTTCTGTCTCTGCTGCTGGTGCTGGGTCTGCCGGGCACGGCGATGTGGGCGCTGGGCCTGCTTCTGGGGCTCAACTTCCTGACCAGCGGCATCGGGTTCGCGGCATTGTCGCGCTCGGTCTGATCCGCATCGTGCGGTCAGGGTGGTCAAGGGTGGCGGGCACCACGGCAACCGTGTGGGTGTGCGATTCCCGAGGACCTGTGTGAACAGGTGGGTGCCAGGTAATCAGACCAGGGCCTGAACAGAGCCAGCTCCCTCGGATTTGAGTAAGGTCACTGGAACGAACCCGTATAACGCGAGGCGCAGTAACCCGCCGTCACAGGACATAGGCCGCAAGGCGGCTGACGGCAAGGGGTCACTCGACGTCGCGACGCAGCAGCCAACCCCGGGGTCCGACCATTTCCTCCGGTGCAAACCGACAGAGCACGGCCTCGACCACCCCCATCACCAGAAGGGTCAGGGCAAGGTCGAGCGGCGTGATCTGGGCAAGCAGGGACATGGCGACCTTCGATCAGTGGATAACCCCGGATCGCCCTGCCGTCTGACTGGAATGAGGCAGTGCCGTGACCTTGTGATGTCCGCCGGGCCGACGGCGCCACATTCCTGCCGCAATGCGTCGGGCTTGCATCGTGTTCACGAATTGTTCATTCTCTTTGAATGTCTGACGCGCCCTCGATCGATGCCATGACACCGGGCCAGGTGCTTGCCCGCGGGGTATGTCGCCACTTGCGGCAGGCCCATGGCTTTGCCTGCCTGGAAGAGCTGGTGCCGACCCGTGGCCTGCGTGTCGACGTGATGGCGCTGGGCGTGGCAGGCGAGCTCTGGGTGGTGGAATGCAAGTCTTCGCGCGCCGACTTCATGTCTGACAGGAAATGGCGGGGCTACCTGGAATGGTGCGACCGGTTCTTCTGGGCGGTCGATGCCGATTTTCCGACCGACCTGTTACCGGACGAGGCCGGGTTGATCATCGCCGATGCCTACGATGCCGAGATCATCCGCATGGGCCCTGAGGCACCGCTGGCCGCGGCCCGTCGCAAGGTTGTCACCCGGACATTCGCCCGTCATGCAGCGCTCAGGTTGCAATCCTTGCGCGATCGGGGCAGTCCGGCGTCCGAGGGCCGGGGACGTGCGCGTCTGCTCGGGCAATGACTCTGGCGCGTGATCGTGCTTTGCTGGTCCGGTCCCAGAACGGAGCAGGACATGCCCTCTGACCACGAAGACCTTGCGCGCCGCATTCGCGAACTCGAGGATGCGCTTGCGGCCGAGCTGGCGCAGAAGCGGCAGCGGTTCCAGTATCGCCTTGAACGTAGCCGCGTCGTGTTCAACGACGAGGTAATTGCCCGCCACCGGGCGGCCCGGGAACGGCTGTCGAGCTTCCTGTCCCGCACGCGCTTCCTGGTCGTGGTGACGGCTCCCGCGATCTATATCCTAATCGTGCCGTTCGTCCTGCTGGACCTGATGGTCAGTTTCTACCAGGCCGTCTGTTTCCCGGTCTATGGTATCCCCAAGGTGCCGCGGCGCGACCATATCGTCATCGACCGGCACCGGCTGGCCTATCTCAACGGCTTGCAAAAGCTGAACTGCATCTACTGCGGCTATGCCAATGGCGTGATCGGCTGGGTCCGGGAGGTGGCCTCGCGGACCGAGGCCTATTGGTGCCCGATCAAGCACTCCCAGCCGGTGATGGCGCCGCATGGCCAGTATCACCGGTTTCCCGACTTCGGTGACGATAGTGCGTTCCGGGAACAGCTCTCCGAGATACGGCAGGCCCTGAAGCGTGACGACCCGGATCCGGACTAGGGTCTGAGAAAGCCGACGATCTCGTATGTGCGGTCGAGGATCGGTGCGGCGATGGCACGGGCCTTGTCGGCCCCTTGGCCAAGGGTGCGGTCGATCTCGGCAGGGTCGTTCAGAAGGCGCTTCATCTCGTCCGAGATCGGCGCCAGCTTCGACACCGCGAGCTCCGCAAGTGCCGGTTTGAAGCTGCCCCAGCCCGCGCCGGCATATTCGGCGAGGACCGCATCGGTGCCCTGCTCGGTCAGGCCCGCGTAGATGTCAACGAGGTTCTTGGCCTCGGGCCGCCCGACCAGCCCCTCCACGGTTTCGGGCAGTGGCGCGGGGTCGGTCCGGGCCTTCTTGAACTTCTTGGCGATCGTGTCCGCGTCATCGAGCATGTTGATCCGCTCCATGTCGCTTTCACCGGATTTTGACATTTTCCTGGACCCGTCGCGAAGGTTCATGACGCGGGTGCCCGGCCCCTCGATCACCGGCTGGGTCAGGGGGAAGAAGTCTACACCGTAGTCGTGGTTGAACTTGGCGGCGATGTCGCGGGTCAGTTCGACGTGCTGCTTCTGATCCTCGCCAACGGGCACATGGGTTCCGTGGTAAAGCAGGATGTCCGCCGCCATGAGCGACGGATAGGCGTAAAGCCCCAGCGAGGCCTTTTCCGAGTTGGCGCCCGCCTTGTCCTTGAACTGGGTCATGCGGTTCATCCAGCCGACGCGGGCGACGCAGTTGAACACCCAGGCCAGTTCCGCGTGCTGGTGCACCCGGGACTGGTTGAACAGGATCGAGCGGGCCGGGTCGATGCCCGCGGCCAGGAGCCCGGCGGCGATCTCGCGCGTGCCCTGGCGCAGGTCGGCAGGGTCCTGCCAGACCGTGACCGCGTGCATGTCCACGGCGCAATAGATGTTCTCGGTCGCCTCGTCCTGCATGTCGACCCAGCGCTTGATCGCGCCAAGGTAATTGCCAAGGGTCAGCCCGCCCGAGGGCTTGATCCCGGAAAACACGCGCGGGGTGAACTGGACATCGGTCATGGATGTGGTCGCCATCTTGTCTGGGGGGCTGGAAATGCGGGTCGCACTCGCTTACCCATGGGGGCAAGTCCCGTCAACCGAAGGACAGCCGAGCAGTGGACAACCAGAGCCCTTTCAACGCGATTCCCCCTGTGCCCCTGGCGCTGGTGCTGATCATGGCGGGGGTCGAGCTGATCCTTTCGGCCGGTGAGGCCGGTTTCGTCGGCGGGCCGGGTGCCATCGGCTGGCGCGCGGCTGCGATGCAAGACTACGCCTTCGCCCCGGCCGTCCTGGATCAGTTGCTGGTCCAAGGCAATAAGTCGCTCGACATGCTGATGCGGCCGGTCAGCCATATATTCCTGCACGGGTCCTTCACGCATACGCTTTGGGCCTGCGTGCTGCTGCTGGCGCTGGGCAAGTTCGTGGGCGATGCCTATCGTCCGGGGCCTTTCGCGCTGTTGTTCTTTGGGTCGGCCATTCTCGGTGCGCTCGCCTACGGGCTGTTCAGTCCGCGCAACATGGGGCTGATCGGGGCCTACCCGGGCATCTACGGGTTGATCGGGGCCTATACCTACATGATGTGGCTGACCCTGGGCCGGCTGGGTGAGAACCAATATCGCGCCTTCACCTTGATCGGCATCCTGATGGGGCTGATGCTGGTCTGGTCCATGCTGTTCGGGGCGACGCCGTGGTGGATCGCGGAACTGTCGGGCTTTGTCACCGGGCTGGTCCTGGCGCCCTTGGTGGCGCCCGGCGGCTGGCAGAGGTTCCTGGCGCGGGTTCGTCAGCGCTAGCCGCGCCGCATCGCCGCCTTGAACTCGCCCAGTCGGAAGGCGCCGACCAGGTGGCCGATCCCGAAATAGCCCGCGATGCCGATCCCGACGATCAGGGCCAGCGCCGCGTAGCGCAGGGTGGGCACGCCCAGCCATGGCCCCACCAGCAGGACCGCCCCCCACAGCAGCCCGCCCATCAGAAGCGCGGCCAGCACGATGCGCCAGAGCCGCCGCTTGAACCGCGCATCCAGCAGCGCGGCATCGCCCATGTTTCCGCTGCCGCGCCACAGCAGCCAGACCATGGCCCACCCTGCCAGCGTGGTGCCGAAAGCCGCGGCGATATAGCCGATGACCGGGGCCAGCCCGATGGCCACCGCGGCATTCACCAGCATGGACACCACGGCATAGTGGAAGGGCCGCCGCGTATCCTCGCGGGCAAAGTAGAGCGGTTGCAGGGTTTTCTGCATGACGAAAGCCGGCAGGCCCAGGCCGTAGACCGCGACTGCCAGTGCCGTTGCGGCGGTGTCATCCGACGCAAAGGCGCCGCGTTCGAACAGGACGCTGACCAGTGGCACCGGGATCACCATCAGCGCCACCGCCGCCGGGACGGTCAGCGCCAGCGAAAACTCGGCCGCGCGGTTGAAGGTATGGGCCCCGCCCTCGGTGTCATCGGCGCGCAATCGGCGCGAGAGGTCGGGCAACAGGACCACGCCCACGGCGATGCCGACCACGCCCAAGGGGAGTTGATAGAGCCGGTCCGCGTAGGACAGCCAGGCAATCGCGCCGTCGAAAAAGCTGGCCACCTGCCGCCCGATCAGCAGGTTCACCTGCATGACCCCACCGGCCAGCGCGGCCGGGGCGGCGATCACGGCGAGGCGCTTCAATTCCGGTGTCAACCTCGGACGGCGCGGGGTCAGCTGGTAGCCGGCCCGCCTGGCCGCGATCCAGACCAGGGCCAGCTGCGCCATCCCGGCAAACGGAACCGTCCAGATCAGCGCGTCGCCCACGTCCCAGCCTATCCGCACCGCCAGCGTCATCGCCCCGATGAAAAGCATGTTGAGCAGCACCGGCGCGGCGGCGGCGGCCACGAAACGGCCGACCGCGTTGAGCACGCCCGAGAGCAGTGCCGCCAGTGAGATGAACAGGATATAGGGAAAGGCGATCCGGCCATAGAGCACCGCCAGGTCGAACCGCGCGTCCCCGATGAAACCGCCGGCCATGGCAACCACCAGCCATGGCATCGCCAGTATGGCCAGCGCGCTGAAGACAATCAGAACGGTCGCCAGCCCGGCGAAGGCATCCTGGGCGAAGCCCAGGGCATCGTCGTCGCCCTCGACCTTTTTCGAGAACATCGGCACGAAGGCCATGTTGAACGCACCCTCGGCGAAGAAACGCCGGAACATGTTGGGCAGGGCAAAGGCGATCAGGAAGGCCTCCGCCACCGGCCCCGCCCCGAGGAATGCCGCGATCAGGATATCGCGCACGAATCCCAGCACGCGGCTCAGCAGTGTCCAGACCCCGACGGTCAGGAACCCTGTGACAAGGCGGATGGGTTTCAACGGTCGCGATCCTTCAAAGGCAGAGGGTGGCAGTGGCTTCCCACGCGCCGGTTGGCCGGCGCAAGCGCCGCCGGTGTCTTTTTCACGCACCGTTGCCACGAGTCGCCCCGGTAGTGACATCGAACGGCCGCATTCCGGGCGCCGGTCATGACCGCGCGCGTTCCGACCCCTTGGAGATGGCCTCGCGGAGCTTCTTTTCCAGGGCGCGCCGCTTGGGTTCGGAGTGGAACTTCAGGCCGAACATGTCCTTGACGTAAAAGGCGTCGACGACCTGTTCGCCGTAGGTCGCGATCACGGCGCTTGAGATATAGACGTTCTGCGCGGCCAGCGTGCGCGTGAGGTCGTAGAGCAGGCCGGGCCGGTCGCGCGTGTCGACCTCGATGATCGTGTAGATCTCGGAGCCTTCGTTGTCGAAGGTGATCGAGGTGGGCACGCGGAAGGCCTTCTCGCGCTTTTTCATCTTGTCGCGGTCGGCCAGCGCCTCGCTGGGGACGACCTCGCCCTGAAGGGTGCGTTCGATCATCGTGCGCAGTCGCGGCAGGCGATCCTCATCGTAGGGATGGCCCTCGGCGTCCTGAATCCAGAAGGCCGCCGTCGCAAAGCCATCCTTGGTGGTAAAGGTGCGCGCGTCCACAACGTTTGCGCCGACGAGCGACAGCGCCCCGCACATGCGGCTGAAGATACCCGGGTGATCGGCCATTGCGAAACAGGCCCGCGTGGCGTCGCGGTCCTCGTCCGGGGTCAGGCGGATGCGGATCTGGTCGGTCGTGATGTCGCGCAGAAGCTCGGCGAAATCAACGTGCGCCGTGACATGCAGACCTTGCCAGTAGGGCGGGTAATGCCGGGCCAGTTCGCGCCGTATGGCCTTGTCGGACCAGTTGCCGAGTGTGGCGCGCAGGTTCTTGCGTGCCTCGGAGCCGCGTTCCTCTCGGTTGAGCGCCTCCATGCCGTCCTGCAAGGCCGTCCGGGTCTGGCGGTAGAGGGCGCGCAGCAGCGCCGCCTTCCAGTTGTTCCAGGTGCCTGGGCCGACGCCGCGAATGTCACAGACCGTCAGGACACACAGCAGGTCCAGGCGTTCCTGCGTTTTCACCGCCTTTGCGAAATCGCGCACCGTGCGCGGGTCCGCGATATCGCGTTTCTGGGCCATGTCGGACATCAGCAGGTGATAGCGCACCAGCCATTCCACCGTTGCGCTTTCCTTCTTGGACAGCCCCAGGCGCGGGGCCACCTTGCGGGCGATCCGGGCGCCGAGGACCGCATGATCCTCGTCCCGGCCCTTGCCGATATCATGCAGCAGCAGTGCCACGTAGAGCACCCGCCGGTTGATGCCGCCGCGGATGATGTCGGTGGAAACTGGCAATTCCTCGTCGAGTTCCTCGCGCTCGATCTTGGCGAGGTGGCTGATGCACTGGATGGTGTGTTCGTCCACGGTGTAGTGGTGATACATGTTGAATTGCATCATCGCGACGATGGGCTCGAACTCGGGAATGAAGGCCCCCAGGAGGCCGATTTCATTCATCCGGCGCAGGGCGCGTTCGGGGTTGCCGTGTTTGAGCAGCAGGTCGATGAAGATGCGGCGGGCTTCGGGTTCGGCGCGCATCCCGTCGTCGATGCGGTCCACGTTGGCCTTGATCAGGCGCATCGCGTCCGGGTGCAGCAAGGTGCCGGTGCGCAGCGCCTCTTCGAAGATGCGCAGCAGGTTCAGCTTGTCGGCCAGAAAGGCCTCCGGGTCAGCCACGGTCAGCCGGTTCTGCTTGATCGCGTAGGGCGCCTTGGCGCGCCGGCGGCGCTTGAGAAGCCGTTGCAGCATCGGCTCGGTCTTGAGGTGCGCGGCCTCCTGTGCGGTCAGGAAGATGCGGGTGAGTTCGCCCACCTCGGTGGCCTGGCGGAAATAGTCCTGCATGAAGACCTCGACCGCGCGCCGACCGGCCCGATCGCGATAGCCCATGGCGGCGGCCACCTCGACCTGGAGGTCGAAGGTCAGCTGGTCGGTGGCCCGTCCCGACAGCAGGTGGATATGGCAGCGGACCGCCCAGAGGAATTCATGCGCCTCGCGGAAGCTGTCGTATTCCTCCTGGCTGAAGACGCCGTGGTGCACCAGGTCCGAGGCGTCATGGACGCCGTGGATGTACTTGCCGATCCAGTAGAGTGATTGCAGATCGCGCAGCCCGCCTTTGCCTTCTTTCACGTTGGGTTCGACCATGTAGCGCTGGCCGCCCTGTTTGCGGTGGCGCGCGTCGCGTTCCTCCAGCTTGGCCTCGATGAACTCGGGCACGGTGTCGGCGAAGAGGTCGTCCTGCAGCTTCGTGGACAGCTGCTCTGACAGGTCGGCATCGCCGGCGATGTAGCGGCGCTCGACAAGCGAGGTCCGGATGGTGAAATCCTCGCGCGCCAGGCGCAGGCACTCCTTGACAGTGCGGCTGGCGTGGCCGACCTTCATCTTCAGGTCCCAGAGCACGTAGAGCATGGACTCGATCACCGCCTCGGCCCACGGCGTCAGCTTGTAGGGCGCTAGAAACAGCAGGTCGACGTCCGAGTGAGGCGCCATCTCTCCGCGCCCGTAGCCGCCCACGGCGACAAGGCAAAGCCGTTCCTGTGCGGTCGGCGTCGGCGCGGGATGCAGCTCCGTGCAGGCCAGCTCGAAGGTGGCCCCAACCAGTTGATCGGTCAGCCAGGCATAGGCCCGCGTCGTGGCCCGGGCGGCGAAGGGATTGGCGCGGAACGCTTCGGCGATGGCCGCGCGGCCGCCGACCTGGGCGCTGCGCAGCACCTCGACCACGGACTTGCGCCGCTCCACGGCGTCGGGACCCGCTGCGGCTGCCGCGGCGTGCACGCGCCGGCGCAGGGCCGCGGGATCAACGATCTCGGCGGCCGGGCGTACAAGGTCGCCGGGTGCGGCGCCGGGGATCGCGGCCTCAGGAGCCGCCGATGCCGAAACGGTTTGGAGCTGGGTCAACGACCACCACCTGGTTGTTCTGGATGCGCGCCACGGCCAGGGCGCGGTCATTCGTGCCGTCGGGGTTCAGCCGGAAAATGCCCGTCGCGCCGACGAAGCCCGATCGGCGTGTCAGGCTGGCCGTGGTCAGGGCAGCCGCGTCGCCGCTGGCGACCAGCGATCCGATTGCTGCGATCCCGTCGTGCGCGATCGAGGCCAGGCGATGCGGCGGGCTGCCGTAGGCCGCGGTGTACCGGGTTTCGAACTGCCGGGCGAGATTGGCATCCGGACGCGCGAAATAGCCGTTCTGAAGCGGTGGCAAGGTTGCGGCCTGGCCGGTCACGCTCCAGTCCGTCAGGCCGATGAACGGGGTCTGGACCGGGTCGACGCCCCGGTCCACCATCGAGGTTGCCATGAGGGACAGACCGCCCTGGACGGTATCGGTCACGAAGATTGCCCCCGCGCCCGACCCGCGCACGGCATCCGTGATCGCCGGCGCCGCCTCGAAGATGCCAGACTGCGAGAACGGATAGGATCGGATCGTGCTGACCGTGCCGCCACTGGTCCGCACGGTGCGGGCGATGGCGTCACGTCCGGCCTGACCGGCTATGTCATCCTGGTGGACGACAGCGTAGCGGGTGATGCCTTCGCGCATCGTGTGACTGACCAGCCGCTGGGCGGTGTTTGCAAAGGTGCGGCCCAGGATGAAGGTGTTTGACCCCGTGGTTTCCGTCACCACCGGGTTATTGGAAAAGGCCAGCACGTTGACGTTCGCCCCGGCGACGGCATTGCCCGCGGAAATCGCGCTCTGGGCGTCCAGCGGGCCGAGGATGATCCCGGCACCGTCGCGGACGGCCCGGTTCGCCATGGCAGCCGCCGTTTGCGGATCCCGGTTGGTGGTATAGACCCGCAGGTCGATCCGCGCACCGTCGAGTTCCGAAGCCGCCATGCGCGCGGCATTTTCGAGGCTGGAGGAGATGCGCGCCATTTCGGGGTTGCTGCTGCCGGGCAGCAACAGCGCGACCTGAACAGGCGCGCCGGGGTCGATTCGTTGCCCACTTCCGGGGCCGGTCTGCATGGGCGGCACGTCGCAGGCGGCCAGCCAGGCCAGTGACAACAGAGCGATCAGCCGCGCGGCCAGGTGACGTGGCAAGATGGGCAAGCGCATGGTACGAGCGAGCATGAGCGATCTCTCTTCTGCGTTGGGCGCCGCGCAGGCGGTCGCTGATTGGCCAGGCCCTCGGGGTCTGGCACATTGAGCTTGCATCATACGGACCACGCCGGAAGTTTCGAGTCATGAATCACCCTGAAATTCCCCTCGACGCCGGCCTCTACCTTGTCTCCACGCCCATCGGGAACGCGCGCGACATCACGCTGCGCGCCCTCGATGTGCTGGCAAGCGCCCGGTTGATCGCGGCCGAGGATACGCGAACGGCGCGTAAACTGATGGAAATTCATGGTCTTGAAACACGGGGGCGGCACATGATGGCCTATCATGACCATTCCGGGCCGGGCGCGCGGGACAGGGTGATCGGGGCGATCGCCGACGGGCAGGCCGTCGCCTATGTCTCGGAAGCGGGCACGCCGCTTCTTGCCGATCCGGGGTTCCAGCTTGCGCGTGCCGTGCGTGTCGCGGGACAGTCCGTTTGGGCTGTGCCCGGGGCGTCGGCCCTTCTGGCCGCGCTGGCAGTGGCGGGCCTGCCCACGGACCGGTTCCATTTCGCCGGGTTCCTGCCCAATGCGCAGGTCGCGCGGCGCGCAGCCCTGTCGGACCTTCGGGATCAACACGGGACCGTGGTGCTCTACGAATCGCCCAAGCGGCTTGCCGCGCTGGTCGCGGATATTGCCGCAACCCTCGGGGCGGGGCGCGAGGTCGTGGTGTGCCGCGAGTTGACCAAGAAATTCGAGGAACGCCTTGCCGGTCCGGCCGAGGATCTGGCCCGTCGTCTTGCCGAACACCCGGTCAGGGGTGAATGCGTGGTGCTGATCGCCCCCGGAACCGAGGAGGTGGTGGGAGATGATGCCGTGCGGGCAGCACTTGTTAACGCGATGGAAACCATGCGGGTCAAGGATGCGGCCACCGCCGTTGCCGGGGCCATGGGTCGCCCCCGGCGCGAGGTCTACCAGATGGCGCTGGCCCTGAAGGACGATGCATGACGCAGGACATGATGCGCGGGCTGACCGCCTTTCATTCGGGCCTCGCCGCCGAACATTGCGTCGAACGGCACTATGAACGCCGGGGCTGTGACGTGCTGGCGCGCCGCTGGAGGTCGGCCTCTGGCGAGGTCGACCTGATCGCCCGTTCCGGTCCGCAGACCATCTTCATCGAGGTCAAGAAGGCCCGCGACCACGCACGGGCTGCCGAGCGCATCGCCCCGGCCCAGGCGCGGCGCATCATGGCCGCCGCCCTCGAATACCTGGACGCCGCCGGGGCAGGGGCGGAAACCGACATGCGCTTCGACGTCGCGTTGGTGGACGGCACAGGCCGGGTCAAGGTGGTCGAGAACGCTTTCATGACCTGACCGCATAGGCCTTGCGCCGGTCTTGCCGTTGCCCAATCCGGGCCGATGGGCCATGTATGGCACACAATGCCAACTGATCCGGATGTTTCCATGCCCTTTTCCGTCGCCCTTCAGATGGACCCGATCGGTCCTGTCGACATCAAGGCCGACAGCACCTTCCGCATCGGGCTAGAGGCCCAGGCGCGCGGTCACAGCCTGTTTTTCTACACGCCCGACCGGCTGTCCTACCAGGAGGGCCGGATCATGGCCCGCGGCTGGGACCTGGAGCTGCGCATGGTCGAGGGCGATCATTTCACGCTCGGCGATGAACGCGAGGTCGACTTGGCCGAGATGGACGTGGTCTGGCTGCGCCAGGACCCGCCCTTCGACATGAGCTATATCACCAACACCCACCTGCTCGACCGCATCCACCCGGATACGCTTGTGGTCAACGATCCTTTCTGGGTGCGAAACTATCCCGAAAAGCTGCTGGTGCTGGATTTTCCCGACCTGACCCCGCCCACCGCCATCGCCCGCGACCTGCAAACGCTCAAGGCGTTCCGCGATCACCATGGCGATATCATCCTGAAACCGCTCTATGGCAACGGCGGGGCCGGGGTGTTCCGCCTGCCGGAGAGCGACCGCAACCTCGTCTCGCTGCATGAGCTTTTCTCGGGCATCAACCGCGAACCTCTGATCGTCCAGAAATTCCTGCCTGCCGTCGCCAAGGGCGACAAGCGGGTGATCCTGGTCGATGGCGAGCCGGTGGGCGCGATCAACCGCGTTCCGGCTGCGGGCGAGACGAGATCGAACATGCACGTCGGCGGCCGTCCCGAGAAAGTGGCGATGACCGAACGCGATTACGAGATATGTGCGCGCATCGGCCCGCTTCTGCGCGAGAAGGGGCAGATATTCGTGGGCATTGACGTGATCGGCGACTGGCTGACCGAGATCAACGTGACCTCGCCCACCGGCATCCAGGAACTGGAACGGTTCGACGGCACGAACGTGGCCGGGCTGATCTGGGACGCGATCGAGGCGAAACGGTGAGCCTTCGAGCGCGTATCCTCAATACATTGCTGCGGCGCATCGAGCGGCCCGCGCTGGCGCGGATGCCCGCGCATCCCCCGAAGAAAATCCGCGACCGGTTCGACATGCAGGCGCGGCTCTTCTTTCGCCCGCCACGCGGCACGCGCGTCGAACAGACCTCTGTCGCGGGCCTGTCCGCGCTTGAAGTCGGCCCGGCAGATGCGGTGCCGATCCTTTACCTGCATGGCGGTGCCTATGTCTTTGGCAGCCCGAAGACCCACAAGGGTCTGATGGGGCGGCTCGTGGCGCGCTGTGACGCGCGGGCCGTGTTGCCGGATTATCCGCTGGCCCCCGAGCATCCGTTTCCCGCTGCGCCCGAGGCGGCGCTGGCGGTCTACCGCGAAATGGCCGCCAAGGGCCCGGTGGTCCTGGGCGGCGACAGCGCGGGAGGCGGGCTGGCACTGGCCCTGCTTGCGTGGATCTGCAACGAGGGACTGCCGCAACCGCTGATGACTTTCGTCCTGTCGCCATGGACCGACCTCACCCTTTCGGGTGACAGCATGACGGCCAACGCCCGTTCCGAAGTCCTGCTGCCGCCGGGGCGCATGTCCGAAGCGCGTGACGCCTACATGGGCGAGGCCGATCCGGCCGATCCCCGGGCCTCGCCGCTGTTCGCGGATTTCACCGGAGCGTCAGCGGTCCACCTCTGGGTGGGCGATACCGAGATCCTGCGCGACGACGCCCGGCGCATGGCCAATCACCTGCGCGGGCAGGGCGTCGACGCGACCCTGATCGAGGAAAGCGACCTGCCCCACGTCTGGCCCCTCTTCCCGGCCTGGCAACTGCCCGAGACGGAGGCCACGCTCGACCAGATCGCGCGTGCCGTTCAAACCTCGCTGGACAGGGCCAACCGGTAGCCCACGGCCTCGGCCACGTGCGGGCGCCGCACAATCGTGGAAGCATCGAGATCCGCGATGGTGCGCGCCACCCGCATGACCCGGTGATAGCCCCGCGCCGAGAGGCCGAATCGCTCGGCAATCTTCAGCAAGAGTTCCTTGCCCTCTTCATCGGGCGTGGCGACCTCTTCCAGCGCGCCGCCTTCAAGGTCCGCGTTCACTTGGGTGGGGCTGCCGTCGAAGCGCCCGGCCTGGATACCACGTGCCGCCAAGACCCGCCCGGCGACCTGGGCCGAGCTTTCCGCTGGGTCCGGCAGGTCGAGATCGGAAAAGGCCACCGGCGGGACATCCACGCGCAGGTCGAAGCGGTCCATCAGCGGTCCGCTGATCCGGCCGAGATAGTCCTCGCCACATTGCGGCACCCGGGCGCAGGCGCGGGCCGGGTCGGACAGGTAGCCGCATTTGCAGGGGTTGGCGGCGGCCACCAGCATGAAGCGGCAGGGATACTTGATATGGGCATTGGCGCGGGCGACCATGACCTCTCCCGTCTCGATGGGCTGGCGCAGGGTTTCCAGCACCGTGCGCGGAAACTCGGGAAACTCGTCCATGAAAAGCACGCCGTTGTGCGCCAGGCTGATCTCGCCCGGTTTCGCGCCTCGGCCACCTCCGACAATGGCCGCCATCGAGGCGGTATGGTGCGGTTCGCGAAAGGGGCGCGCGCGCGAAATGCCGCCCTCGTCCAGTAGCCCGGCCAGGGAATGGATCATCGAGGTCTCCAGCGCCTCGACGGCACTCAGCGGTGGCAGGATGCCCGACAGACGCGCCGCCAGCATGGACTTGCCCGATCCCGGTGTGCCGATCATCAGCATGTGGTGGCGGCCGGCGGCAGCGATCTCCAGCGCGCGCTTGGCCCGTTCCTGGCCCTTGACGTCGGACAGGTCGCGCCCGGCGGGACCGCTCGTGACCTCGCCCGGCTCGGCGGGCAAGAGCGTCGTCTGACCGGTGTAGTGTCGCGCCGCCTCGCCCAGAGAGGCCGCCCCGATCACCGTCGCCGCATCGACCCAGGCGGCCTCGGCACCGCAGGCGGCCGGACACAGCAGTGTGCGGCTTTCCTCGGCGGCCGCCATGGCCGCCGGAAGCGCCCCGATCACCGGCACCAGAGAGCCGTCCAGAGACAATTCGCCCAGCGCGACGGTTTCCGCCACCTTGTCATCGGGCAGCACATCCAGCGCGGCCAGCAGCGCCAGCGCGATGGGCAGGTCGAAATGGCTGCCTTCCTTGGGCAGATCGGCAGGTGACAGGTTCACGGTGATCCGCTTGGAGGGCAGGGCGATCGACATGGCCGACAGCGCCGAGCGCACCCGGTCGCGGGCCTCTGACACGGCCTTGTCCGGCAGGCCGACGATGGAAAAGGCCGGCAGGCCGGGCGAGACGGCGCATTGCACCTCGACCATGCGGGCCTCGACGCCCTCGAAGGCGACCGTGTAAGCGACTGAAACCATGAACCGACCCCGGTGTTAAGATCGGTTAACGTTAATCACCCCCGTGGTTAACGAAGGGTGAATGGTGGCACTCGAATTCCGGGCAGGCCTGGGGGCGGCCGCGCTGCGCGCGGAATCTCGCCCAAGAGGTGATCCGGCCGCGCAGGCTTTGCGTAACTCTTTCAAAGCTGCCCAGTATAGCAAGCAAACAGGGGGTTCCCATGGCACTCGACACAGGCGACGACCAAAGCATGACCCGCTCGGCCATGAAGGCCGAGCTTCTGGATGCTGAGACCGAGTTGAAACTGGCCTACGCCTGGCGCGACCAGCGCGACGAAGAGGCCCTGCACCGCCTCATAACCGCCTACATGCGGTTGGCGATCTCGATGGCGTCCAAGTTCCGCCGCTACGGTGCGCCGATGAACGACCTGATCCAGGAGGCGTCGCTCGGCCTGATGAAGGCCGCCGACAAGTTCGACCCGGACCGCGGCGTGCGCTTCTCGACCTATGCCGTCTGGTGGATCAAGGCCAGCATTCAGGACTACGTGATGCGCAACTGGTCCATGGTGCGCACGGGCTCCACCAGCAGCCAGAAATCGCTGTTCTTCAACATGCGCCGCATCCAGGCGCGTCTTGAACGAGAAGCAAGCGCACAAGGCGAGACTATCGATGCCCATGATCTGCGCGCGGCAGTGGCCAAGGAACTTGGCGTTCCCGTTCACGATGTCGAGATGATGGAGGGGCGGCTTTCGGGGTCGGATTTCTCGCTCAACGCGACCCAGTCGACCGAGGACGAGGGCCGCGAGTGGATCGAGGCGCTCGAGGACGACAGCGAGCAGGCGGCAGAAACGGTCGAGGCGGATCACGACAACGAGACCCTGCGCCAGTGGCTGCTGACCGCACTGTCCTCGCTCAACGACCGCGAGCAGTTCATCGTGCGGGAACGCAAGCTGCGGGATGCCCCCCGCACGCTGGAAAGCCTGGGCGACGAGCTGGGTCTGTCGAAAGAGCGCATACGCCAGCTGGAATCGGCGGCTTTCGGAAAGATGCGCAAGTCTCTTGAGGGGCGGTCTCGAGAAGTGCTCAACTTCTTGGCATGAAAGGTCTTTTCTGCGCGCTGGCCGTCGTGGCGGCTCCGGTGGCGTCGGCTGACCCTGTGCTTGAAGCCATCGCGGGTGCCGAACCCGCGGTGGTCGTTCTTGGTGAAACGCATGACAACCCGCACCATCACGCGCGGCAGGCCCGAATCGTTGCCGCAATCGACCCGGCCGCGCTGGTTTTCGAATTCCTGACCGCGGAGCAGGCTTCGCGGCATGTCCCCGGCGCCGCGGAAACGGACTTGGAAACGGCCCTGGGTTGGGACACCGCCACCGGCCTGCCGGATTTTTCCATGTACTACCCGATTTTCGCCGCCGCCCCCGGCGCCGAGGTCAGGGGTGCGCGAGTGCCGCGGAACCGCGCACGCGAGGCCATGCAGCTTGGCATTTCCGAAGTGTTCAGCGGACCCGCCGCGCTTTTCGGTCTCGACGCGCCCTTGCCGGAGGCCGAACAGGCGCAGAGGCAGGCCCTTCAGGCCGAGTCCCATTGCAATGCCCTGCCCGAGGAGATGCTTCCCCTCATGGTCGCGGTCCAGCGGCTGCGCGACGCGGAACTGGCCCGCGCAACGCTTGCCGCGCTGGACACTGCCGGGCCGCCGGTGGTCGTGATCACCGGCAACGGCCATGCCCGCAAGGACCGGGGCGTGCCTGCGATGCTGAAGCGCGCCCGGCCCGGGCTGCGGGTCTTCGCGCTGGGCCAGGCGGAAGGAGAAGGGACCCCGCCGGGGCGCTTCGATCTTGTCGTGTCGTCGCGACCGGTGGATCGAGAAGACCCCTGCGCCGCCTTCCGGTAGCGGCCCTGGTCGCATTGCCCTGCCCGCGCTTGCGGGATACGGTCTGGATGACATCATGAAAGGCCGGGCCATGCTGAATGGCAAATCCATCCTGCTGATCGTCGGGGGCGGTATCGCCGCCTTCAAGGCGCTGGACCTTGTCCGCAGGCTGCGTGAGCGCGGCGCCGCGGTGACGCCTGTCCTGACCGGGGCCGGTGCGGAATTCGTCACGCCGCTCAGTCTCTCGGCTCTGGCCGGGCAGCAGGTCTATCGCGACCTCTTCGATCTGACGGCCGAGGCCGAGATGGGCCACATAGAACTGAGCCGTGCCTCCGACATGGTGGTGGTCGCCCCGGCGACTGCCGACCTCATGGGCAAGATGGCCGGCGGGCTGGCCGATGACCTGGCCTCGACCCTGCTGCTGGCGACGGACAAGCGCGTGCTGATCGCCCCGGCCATGAACGTGCGCATGTGGGACCATCCCGCGACTCGGCGCAATGCCGAGCGCCTGCGCGCGGACGGCATCCTGTTCGCGGGCCCCACGGACGGGAACATGGCCTGCGGTGAATACGGGCCGGGCCGCATGGCCGAGCCGCTGGAGATCGTCTCGGCCATCGAGACGGCCCTGGGGCAGGGGCCTCTGACCGGCCGCCACGTGCTCGTCACCTCGGGGCCAACCCATGAACCCATCGACCCGGTGCGCTATATCGCCAACCGGTCCTCGGGCGCGCAGGGCACGGCCATTGCCGCGGCGCTGCGCGACCTGGGCGCGCAGGTTACATTCGTCACCGGTCCGGCTGTGGTTCCCGCGCCGGCGGGCGTCGATGTCGTCCCCGTCGAGACCGCCCGGCAGATGCTGGCGGCTGTCGAGGCCGCGGACCCGGCGGATGCGGCGATCTTCGCCGCGGCCGTGGCCGATTGGCATGTGACCGAGGCCAGCCACCAGAAGATCAAGAAGGGTGCCAACGGCCTGCCGGAGCTGGGATTCGCCGAGAACCCGGATATCCTCGCCGCGGTCAGCCAGCGCGATCGGGGGCGACCCTCTCTCGTGGTGGGCTTCGCCGCCGAGACCGAGAAGGTCGTCGAACACGCCACGGCCAAGCGCGCCCGCAAGGGTTGTGACTGGTTGCTGGCCAATGACGTCAGCCCCGGCACTGGCATCATGGGCGGGGCCGAGAACAAGGTGCACCTTGTCACCGCCGACGGGGTGGAGGACTGGCCGCGCATGGACAAGAATGCCGTGGCGGCGCGCCTGGCCGCAAAGATTGCCGAGGCTCTGGGTTGAGACCGTTGCAACCGGGTCTATCTGCTGAAAGCAACTAGGAGCAGGGGCGGGCATGGTGACCATCCGTTTCGAATGGGTCGAAGGCGCGGACCAGGCGCTGGGCCTGCCGGACTATGCCAGCGCGCGCGCCGCCGGGGCCGATCTGCGCGCCAATCTCGCCGATCGCGGGCGGCTGGAGCTGGCCCCCGGCGCCCGGGCGCTTGTCCCCACGGGGCTGCGCCTGGCGATTCCGGTTGGCTACGAGGTGCAGGTCCGGCCCCGCTCGGGGCTGGCGCTGAAGCACGGGATCACCCTGCCCAACAGCCCGGGCACCATCGACAGCGACTATCGCGGACCATTGGGCGTGATCCTGCAGAATACCGGCGAGGCGGCCTACACGGTGACCCATGGCGACCGCATTGCGCAGATGGTGGTAGCCCCGGTGGTGCAGGCGGGCTTCGCGGTCGGATCGCTGGACGAGACTGACCGGGGCGAGGGGGGCTTTGGCTCGACGGGGGCGGCATGACGGTAGTCCTCGCCATGGCGGCGGCGCTCTGGGGGATCGGTGTGGTGATGAAGGCGCCCTACGCGGCGCGTTTCACGATGATCGGCGTTCTGCTGGGTGCGGTGCTGCTGGTGCAGCTGGTCCTGCCCGATGGCCATCCCCTGCGCGAGGCGACAGGCAGTGACCCGCGCCTTTGGGGGTTGCTGATCGGGCTGGGTCTCGTGGTCTGGGCCTATAGTCTTGGCTTTCGCCGGGTCAAGGCCCGCGCGCGGCGCCGGCAGGCCGTGGCGGCGCCGGTCTCTGGTGGTTTTACCGAGACCGAACTGGACCGCTATGCGCGCCACATCATCCTGCGCGAGATCGGCGGGCCGGGGCAAAAGGCCCTCAAGGAGGCCCGCGTGCTGGTGATCGGGGCCGGGGGGTTGGGCGCGCCCGTGTTGCAATACCTGGCCGCCGCCGGGGTCGGCACCATCGGCCTGATCGACGATGACCTGGTCGACAATTCCAACCTGCAACGCCAGGTGATCCATACCGATGCCCGCATCGGCATGCCCAAGGTGCATTCGGCGGCAGAGGCGATGGCCGCGCTCAACCCCTTCGTGACCGTGCGCCCCTACCAGCGCCGCCTGACGGACGCCATCGCGGGCGAGCTGTTCGACGATTACGACCTGGTTCTCGACGGGTCGGACAATTTCGACACGCGTTACCTGGTCAACCGCACTTGTGCGCAAAAGGGCGTCCCCCTGGTGGCCGCCGCCCTGACCCAGTGGGAGGGGCAGATCAGCCTTTATGACCCGGCCAATGGCACGCCCTGCTATGAGTGCATCTTCCCCGAACGTCCCGCACCGGGGCTTGTCCCCAGTTGTGCCGAGGCGGGGATCGTGGGCCCGCTACCGGGCATCGTTGGGTCCATGATGGCAGTCGAGGCGATCAAGGCGATTACCGGCGCGGGCGAGGGGCTGCGCGGGCGCATGATGATCCATGACGCGCTATTCGCCGAAACCCGCGTGCTGGCGATGAAGCCGCGCGCCGATTGCCCTGTTTGCGGGACCGCCCGAAAAGGATAGATGACATGACCAATCCCTTGCTTTCCGACTGGGACACGCCTTTCGGCCTGCCACCCTATGACCGGGTCACCGATGCCGACTACGCCCCGGCGGTCGAGGCCGCGCTGGACGCGGCGCGGACCAATGTCGCCGCGATCGCGGACAACCCCGATCCGCCGACCTTCGCCAACACGATCGAGGCGCTCGAACTGGCCGATGAAACACTGGGTCGTGTGCTGGGCGCCTTTTTCGCGCAGGCCGGGGCGGACAGCAACGATGCGCGCCAGGCACTGATGCGTGAGTTTTCCCCGAAACTGGCCGCCTATGGCTCCGAGGTCACCTCGAACGCGGCGCTTTTGGCGCGGATCGAGACGCTCTGGCAGGATCGCGATGCCTTGGACCTGACCGATGAACAGGCCCGGGTGCTGATGGTGACCAGACGTGGTTTCGTGCGGGCGGGGGCGCAGTTGCAGGGGGCCGAGGCCGAGCGACTCAAAGTGATCAAGCAGCGGCTGGCCGAACTGGGCACGCAATTCACGCAGAATCTGCTGGCCGATGAGCGCGACTGGTGCATGGACCTGTCCGAACAGGATTTGCAGGCCCTGCCCGGCTTCGTGCAGGATGCCGCCCGCGCGGCGGGGGTCGAACGGGGCCGTGGCCCGGTGGTGACCACCTCGCGCTCTCTGATCGTGCCCTTCCTGCAGTTCTGCCCCGACCGGGCCCTGCGGAAAACAGCCTACGAGGCCTGGACATCGCGCGGCGCCATGGGCGGCGAAACGGACAATCGCGCCATTGCCGCCGAGGTGCTGCACCTGCGCGAGGACCGCGCGGCCCTGCTCGGCTATGACACTTTCGCCGCCTACAAGTTGGAAACAGAGATGGCCCGTACGCCCGCGGCTGTCCGCGACCTGTTGATGCAGGTCTGGACCCCGGCCAAACGCGCCGCCGAGGCGGATGCGAAGGTGCTGGAGGACATGCTGCACGCCGACGGGAGCGACGGGCCGCTGCAACCCTGGGACTGGCACTTCTACAGCGAGAGGCGCCGCGCCGCCGAGCACGACCTGAACGAGGAAGAGATAAAGCCGTACCTGCAGCTTGACCGGATGATCGAGGCGGCCTTCGACTGCGCGCATCGCCTCTTCGGGCTGGACTTCCGTGAAATCGATGCCCCTCTCTATCACCCGGATGTGCGCGCCTGGGAGGTCACGCGCGACGGTCAGCACATGGCCGTTTTCATCGGGGATTATTTCGCACGCGGCTCGAAACGCTCGGGGGCCTGGTGCAGTGCTATCCGCAGCCAGCAGAAGCTGGCGGGCGACATTCGGCCCCATGTGGTGAACGTGTGCAATTTTGCCAAACCGTCTTGGGAAAGGCCTGCTTTGCTGTCCTATGATGATGCGCGGACGCTGTTTCATGAGTTCGGCCATGCCCTGCATCAGATCCTTTCGGATGTCACCCATGCCTCGATCAGCGGCACCTCGGTGGCGCGGGACTTCGTGGAATTGCCCAGCCAGCTTTTCGAGCACTGGCTGGAGGTGCCCGAGGTGCTGGAACGCTTTGCCACCCACGCCGAAACCGGTGAGATCATGCCGCGCGATCTTCTGGACCGGCTGCTGGCGGCCACCACCCATGATGCCGGCTTCCAGACGGTGGAATACCTGGGGTCTGCGCTGGTGGACCTAGCCTTTCATGACGGCCCGGCCCCGGCGGACCCGATGCAGAAACAGGCCGAGGTGCTGGAAGAAATCGGGATGCCGGCTGCCATTCGGATGCGCCACGCCACACCGCATTTCGCGCATGTCTTTGCGGGCGACGGCTATTCCTCGGGCTATTACAGCTACATGTGGTCCGAGGTCATGGATGCTGACGCCTTCGAGGCGTTTCAGCAGGCCGGGGGACCCTTCGATGCGGAAATGGCAAGGGCGCTGGAGGCGCATATCCTGTCGCAGGGCGGCGCCGAGGAGGCAGCGACGCTCTACACGCGGTTTCGCGGCGGGCTTCCGGACGCGGCGGCGCTTCTACGTGGCCGGGGGTTGGCCGCGTAGACGCTCGGCCAGCTTCTCGATCTCGCGCAGTTCATCGGCCACGGCCCCGACAAAGGCCAGGGCCTCGTCGGGCACCGCGCCGGGGTCTTCGGCGCCCAGTTCCAGGTGGTTCCGGTCGGCAAGGTAGCTGTCCACGCTCGGGTCCTGCAGGGCGGCGACGATCCGGGCCAGCAGCTTGCGCTGGGCGATCAGGCGGGCTTCCAGGATATCGGGGGTCACGATGGGTCCTCCTTCTGGGGGTCGTTGGGATGCGGGGTCACGCCGTGCGGGTCCTTGTGGATCAGCACGTCGGCCTGTGGATAATCGGCCAGGATGGCCCGGCGCAGCGCGGCGCCGATGGAATGGGCCTCGTCCAGCGTCTGGGTTCCGTCCAACTCGATGTGCAGGTTGACGAAGAGACGGCTGCCCGATTGCCGGGTCTTGAGGTCGTGATAGCCCAGCACGCCCGGAAAGTCCGCGACGACCCGCTCGATCCCGGCCAGCGTTGACGGATCGGCCTGCCGGTCCATCAGGGCATGCCAGGCGGCACGCCCGATCCGCACGGCGCCGATGATCAGCATACCGGCGGCCCCAAGGGCGACGATGCTGTCAACCTGGCCCAGCCCGAACCGGGCCGAGGCGACCAGCGCCAGCAGCGCGCCGACATTTGGTACGAGGTCGCCCACGTAATGCAGGCTGTCGGCGGCCACGACCCTGTTGCCGGTCAGGCGCGCCACCCGGCGCTGCCACCAGACCAGCGCCCCGGTGAGGAGGATGGAGACCACCATCACCGCGATTCCCTTGCTCTCCTGCGCGGGCATGGGACTGTTTCCGGCCACGAGGCGGAGGATCGCCGCCCCGCCGATTACCCCGGCCGAGGCGATGATGATCAGCGATTGTGCCAGCGCGGCCAGGTCTTCGGCCGCGTTGTGGCCAAAGGCGTGGTCCGCATCGGCCGGTTTCGCCGCATAGGCGATGGCCGCCAGCCCGCCCAGCGACATCATCAGGTCCAGCGCGCTGTCGGCCAGCGCGGCGGCCACGGCCAGCGAGCCTGTCTGCCCGAAAGCCCAGAACTTGGCGCCCACCAGCACCAGGGCAACCGTGACCGAGGCGATGCCGGCCGAAAGGTTCAGTCTGTGATGAGAAACCGTCATGGACCAGAAGTTACAGCATTTCCGCAGCGACCTGAATCGCTTGTTCGCGGCCGGGCGCGCCGGGCAAATGTCAAAGGTGGCAGGAAACGTCCGAAGACCCATCGCAAGTGCGTTATTCGCGAATCTCGTGTGGAAACACGCCCCATAGCACCGGCTTGGACGCCCAGCCGCGGTGCCCGCCCGCCACGAGGCGGCACCAGTCGCGGCTGCATTCATCCAGCTCCGCGATGACGCCACGTTCGAGGATGGCGGTTTGCGGCGAAGCCTCGACCGGGCGGGCCAGAAGCGGCAGCATGTCACGTTGCACGATCACCGTGCGATTGCCCGACAACAGCGAGTAATGCACCCAGCCGCCCATGCCCTCGTGGTCGGTGACGCGGCGCCAGTGTCCGTATTCGGCAATCACCTGTAGTGGCATGTCGCGGCGCTTGAAGACCCAGTCGATCCGGTGCGACAGGCTGGGTCCGCGCCGGACATTGGCTTCGTTCGCCTTGAGAGAAACGAAACGCGGCAGCGGCAGGTTGGTCACCGGGCCGCGGGTTTCGGATGTCGTGGCGGCTGGCCGTGCGGCGTCCTGCGCCGGGACGCACCCTGCCCAGAGCACGAAGACACAGGCCAGAACCTGCCGCAAGACTGTCATGGAACCACCCGCCAATGTGCGCCTCTTGCGCGCGGGGTTCTTGTGCCCCGGCGCCGATGCGGGCAGGTTGCCACACAGGATGATGGCTGGAAAGCGACGGAGGGCCCAGGATGCCACGCAAACGCCTGAGTGTTGTCGTCACGCGACGGTTGCCCGAGGTGGTCGAGACCCGCATGAAGGAGCTCTTCGACGTTCAGCTGCGCGATGACGACAGTCCGATGACCCCCGAGGACCTGGCGCAATCGCTCCAGCATTGCGACGTGCTGGTGCCGACGCTGACGGACACCATCAACGCCGGGCTTCTGGGCCAGGCCGGAGAGCGGCTTAAACTGATCGCCAACTATGGCGCCGGGGTGGATCATATCGACGTGGGCACGGCCCGCCAGCGCGGCATCCTGGTCTCCAACACGCCTGGCGTGGCCACCGAGGACACTGCCGACATGACCATGGCGCTCATGCTGGCCGTGACGCGCCGCATCCCCGAGGGACTGGCGCGGATGCAGTCGGGCGAATGGAGCGGCTGGGCGCCGAACGCCATGCTGGGCGGACGGATCGCGGGGCGGCGGCTGGGCATTCTGGGCATGGGCCGGATCGGCCAGGCGGTTGCGCGCCGTGCGGCGGCCTTTGGCATGCAGGTGCATTATCACAATCGCCGCCGCCTGCGCCCGGAAACCGAGGACGACTTGGGCGCCACTTACTGGGAAAGCCTCGACCAGATGGTCGCGCGGATGGACGTGATCTCGGTCAACTGTCCGCACACGCCCTCGACCTTTCACCTGATGAACGCCCGGCGGCTCAAGCTGATGAAAGAGGACGCGGTGATCGTGAACACCTCGCGCGGCGAGGTCATCGACGAGAACGCCCTGACACGGATGCTGCGCGCGGGCGAACTGGCCGGGGCGGGGCTGGATGTTTTCGAACACGGCAACCAGATCAATCCGCGCTTGCGCGAGCTCAAGAACGTGGTGCTGCTGCCGCACATGGGATCGGCCACGCGCGAGGGCCGCATCGAGATGGGCGAGAAGGTGCTTTTGAACATCAAGACCTTTGACGATGGGCACCGGCCGCCCGACCAGGTTGTCCCGGCAATGCTTTAGCGCCGCTCAGCGGGTCATGGGATGGGTCGAAAACCGCATGAAGTCGTTGTCCGGATGTGCCCCGGCACCATGACTGGCGGTGCCAAGTAACGGGAATTGAGGAAAATTCTCAGCCGTCCGCACCGCGATCGGCGTCAGCGATAGACCTCGTCGGGCCCCGGAAAGGCGCGGGATTTCACGTCGTCGGCATAGGCTTTGACCGCCTCTTCGATCATCGGTCCAAGTTGGCCGTAGACCTTGACGAATCTCGGCGTCCAGGGGTTCAGGCCAAGCATGTCCTCGAGCACGAGGATCTGGCCGTCGCAGTTTTTCGAGGCGCCGATGCCGATGGTGGGGATATCGACGGCCTCGGTGATGCGGTTGGCCAGGTCCTCGACCACGCCTTCGACCACAACGGCAAAGGCGCCCGCCTCGGCGACCGCCTTGGCGTCTTCGACATGCACGCGCCAGGCGTCCTCGTCGCGGCCCTGCACCTTGAAGCCGCCCATCGTGTTCACCGATTGCGGGGTCAGGCCGACATGCGCCATCACCGGAATGCCGCGGTCCACGAGGAACCTGATGGTCTCGGCCATGCGTGCGCCGCCTTCCAGTTTGATCGCTTGGCACTGGGTGTCCTTCATGATCTTCGCGGCGTTGCGGAAGGCCATGTTGGGGCTTTCCTCGTAGGTGCCGAAGGGCATGTCCACCACGACCAGAGCCCGCTTGGTTCCGCGCACCACGGCCTTGCCATGCATGATCATCAGGTCCAGCGACACGCCCAACGTGCTTTCCATCCCGTGCATCACCATGCCGAGGCTGTCGCCCACCAGGATGAAATCGGCGTGTTTGTCGACCAGCGCGGCCGTATGGGCATGGTAGGAAGTCAGCGAGACGATCGGCTCACCGCCCTTGCGGGCGCGGATCTGCGGCACGGTCGTGCGCCGGACGGTTTCGGTCTGGGCGCTCATGGGTGGACCTCCCTCTGGTCGATCAAGAGGACATGGTTGTCCCCGCTGCCGAATTCGGCGGATATCATGATGCCGACCGGCGCGGACAGGCGGCCGGTGGCGGGCGTGAAATCGGGCAGCCGGACAATGTCCAGGCCCTTCAGCGTGGCGCGCGGCTCACCGGCGATGGTGTCCCTGATGGTCCGGGCAAGATCCTCGACCGTGGCCGCGCCCATGGACTGCGCCGCATCGAGCGCGCGCGCCAGGATGGGCGCAGCGGCGCGGTCTTCCTCTGTCAGGCGGACATTGCGGCTGGACATGGCCAGTCCGTCGGGTTCGCGCACGGTGGGGACGCCGCGGATTTTCAGCGGCATGTGCAAGTCGCGCACCATGCGCTTGATCACGTGCAATTGCTGGTAGTCCTTTTCCCCGAAATAGGCGGCATCCGGCTGGCAGATGTTGAACAGTTTTGCGACCACGGTGGTCACGCCGCGGAAATGGCCGGGCCGGACGGCGCCGTGGAGGATGTTGGCCAGGCGCGTCGTCTCGACCACGGTCTCGTCGCCCTCGGGGTAGATCTCGCCGATCTCGGGGATCAGGACCGCGTCGATCCCGGCCGCTTCGAGGTGTTCCAGGTCCCGCGCTTCGGTGCGTGGATAGGTTTCCAGGTCGGCGGCCTCACCGAATTGCGTGGGATTCACGAAGATCGTTGCCACGACCCGGTCATGCGCCGCCCGCGCTTCGCTTACCAGGGCCATGTGACCGTCGTGCAGCGCGCCCATGGTCGTGACCAGGCCGACACCCTCGCCGCTGGCGCGGAACCGGGCCACGGCGGCGCGGAGGTCGAAAACGGTGCGGCAGATCTGCATGGGCTGTCCCGGGCGGCGGCGTTGTGTGCCCCGAAGGCTTACACCGGGCCGGGCCGGGCGGGCAACCGCCGTAACCGGGGATGATCGGGAGCCCGATCCCGGGCCTCCGCAGGCTCTCAATTCACCAGCGGAGGATGATCGCGCTGCCGCGTCGCGATCAGCGGAGCGACATGTGCGGTGGGCGCCGCCCCCGTCGCGCAATCTTCGACCCAAAAAAGCGGGGGCTGCAGGCGGGCGTCGGTTTTGGGCGGCGTGGCGTCGGCTGCACTTCGTGCGCTGCGCAGGATTTGCGGCATTGTAGCGGCGAAAACGCTTAGTGGAGTCGCGAAGATGAAAACCAATGTCCGTGCGCTTGTCATCGGTGGCGGCGCCATCGGCACCTCGGTCGCCTATCACCTGGCTCGTGCGGGCTGGGATGACATCCTGCTGCTGGAGCGGGACGAACTGACCAGCGGCAGCACCTGGCACGCCGCCGGCCTTCTGCCGCTCTACAACATGTCCTACGCGGTCAGCCATATCCACGACTACTCGGTCAGGTTCTACAAGACCCTTGAGGAAGAGACCGGTCTGAACGCCGGGTTTTCTGTCGTGGGCAACCTGCGCATGGCCCGCACCCAGGACCGCATGGACGAATACATGGTCTATGCCTCGACCGCCGAAACGGTGGGTATTCATTATGAATGGATGACACCTGCGCAGATCAAGGAAAGCTGGCCGCTGGTGAACACCGAGGACCTGAAGGGCGCGATTTACCACCCCGAGGACGGCTATATCAACCCGGCCGACCTGACCATGGCCATGGCCAAGGGCGCGCGCCAGCGCGGCGTGACGATCGAGCGCAAGTGGCAGGCCGACGGGTTCGAATGGAAGGGCGACCATTGGGACGTGACCTGCACCAGGATGGTCGAGAAGGGCGGCAACCTCGTGCCCAGCGACGAGCAGATCGTCATCTCGGCCGAGCATGTTGTCACCGCCAGCGGCAACCACGCGCAGCGCACCGCGCGACTTCTGGGCATCAAGAGCGCCGCGATCCCGGTCGAGCATCAGTTCATCGTCACCGATGCGGACCCGGCGCTGGTGGCCTGGCGCAAGGACAACCCCGAGCACCCGGTTCTGCGCGACGCTGACGCCAAGTGGTATGTGCGCGAGGAACGCGGCGGCTGGATCCTGGGGCCCTACGAGCTGAACGCGCCGGCCTGTTTCGAATACGGGGTGCCCGACACGTTCCGCGCTGACCTCTTCCCGCTGGACCTGGAGCGGATCGAGGAGGAATACATGTCCATGATCCATCGGATTCCGTCCACAGAAGAGGTGGGGTTGAAGGACGATTACAACGGCCCGATCTGCTACACGCCCGACGGCAACCCGCTGGTCGGCCCGGCCCCGGGTCTGCGCAACATGTGGCTGGCCGAGGGCTTTTCCTTCGGGATCACGGCGGCGGGCGGGACCGGTTATTATCTGGCGCAGATGATGGTCGAGGGCGAGGCCGAGATCGACATGGCGTCGCTCGACCCCAAGCGGTTCGGCGGCTGGATCACAACTGAATACAGCGCTCGCAAGAGCGAAGAAGCCTACGAACATGTCTACATCCTGCACCACCCTGACGAGGAGCGCGAGAAGTGCCGCCCGCTGCGCACCGCGCCCAGCTATGACCGGCTCAAGGCGCGCGGCGCGCAGTTCGGCTGCGTCAATGGCTTCGAGCGGCCCAACTATTTCGGCCCGCTGGAGGCGCCCGACGGCTTCGACCATGACGCGCGCAGCTTCCGCCGCGGCGGCTGGTGGCAATACGCCGTGGACGAGGCCAAGGCGGTGCGTGAGGGCGTCGGGCTGCTCGATGCCAGCGCCTTCACCAAGCACACGGTCAAGGGGCCGGGCGCGACGGCCTTCCTAGACTGGTTCACCTGCAACAAGCTGCCCAAGGTGGGCCGCATCAACCTGACCTACGCGCTGACGCCGCAGGGAACGACGCGCACGGAATACACCATCGTGCGGCTGGCCCAGGATGAATACTACCTCGTCTCGTCGGGTGCGCTGACGGATTATGACGGCGATTACCTGCGCAAGTGCGCCGCGGACAAGGCATCGGAGTTCGGATACATCGCGGTTGAAAACGTGACCACGCAATACGGCGTCTTCGCCATTGCCGGGCCGAAATCGCGCGATGTCCTGGCCGAGGTCATCAAGGACGCCGAGCCCGGAACAGCCCTGTCGAACAAGCGGTTCCCCTGGCTGAGCGCGCGGCAGATCGAGCTGGGCATGTGCCCGGTCAACGCGATCCGGGTGGCCTATACCGGCGAGTTGGGCTGGGAATTGCATCACCCCATCGAAATGCAGAACTACCTGTTCGACCTGCTTGAGGCGGCCGGCGAAAAGCACGGCATGAAGCTGGTCGGGGCACGGGCGCAGAACTGGTTGCGCCAGGAGAAGAGCTACCGCGCCTTCGGGCACGAACTTGGCCGCGACGCCACCCCGCTCGAAGCCGACCTGCCGCGCTTCGTGGACCTGTCCAAGGATTTCCAGGGCAAGATCGCGATGGAGGAGATCGGCCTGCGCACCAAGTGTTGCACGCTGCTGATCGATGGGCCCGAGGACGCGGACCCCTGGGGGGTCGAGGCGCTTTACGATGGTGACGAAAAGGTCGGGCGCCTGACTTCGGGCGGGTATTCAGTGCATTTCGGCAGGTCCATCGGCATGGGCTATGTCCGCCCCGAACTGGCCGAACCCGGCACCCGGCTGAAGATCAGGATGCTGGACCGGCTCTGGGATGCCGAGGTGGTGGTGGATTCGCCCTACGACCCAAAGAACGAGACAATCCGCACGGACGGGTGAAACCATCCGTCAATGGTCCGGACCGGGCGCGCCCCGCGGGGCGCGCCCTTTTTCATTCTTAGGCGCTTTGCCAGGTCAGCCCCGGCCGGTAGCGCGCGGCCACGCGACCCTCGTCCAGCGCGAGCAGGTGCAGCCAGTGATTGTCGAAAAGCGCCCTGACCTCGGGATGGGCCTCCAGCACCGCCGTGATCGCGTCTTGCGGGGCCTCGATCAGGACAGACAGGCGTAGCGGCTCGTGACGCAGAGCCTCGCCGTCATGCACCGCCTGCCAGGGCAGGCCGGGGCGGAGGCGACCGCCGTTGCCCTGCACGACGCCGATGCCGCTGGTGACATTGTGGATAAGCTTGTTGCCGCCGCCGAAAACCTCCGGTGCGACAGAGGACCCGTAGTATTGCAGGCTGATCCAACTGGCCACCACGACCGGGGCGGTCAGGATCAGCTCCAGCGTCGAGAACCCTTCATCGGCACGCCAGTCATAGCTGTGCAGGAAGGCGCGTCCGCCCAGGTCGCGCCCCGCGGTTGCTGCGCGCGGGGCCGCGATGAAGGCGGCGCATCCTGCCAACCCCCATTCGGGACGCACTTCCGCCCAGTCAAGGGCACGCCGCGAAATGGTGTCAGCTTGTGCGCCGGGCAGGGTCGGGGCGCGCTCGGCCCGGGCGATCCGGCTCGCCTGCGCCAGCCAGTCCTTGACAGGGGCCAGGTCGGCGGCCGCACTGTCCAGATCGTGCAGCGTCACCCTGTCGGTCGTGGTGTCGTGCAGCCCGGCAACGAAGAGCGTGTCCTCGGGCAGGGGCATCCCCCGCGCGGCCAGCCCGGCGCGCGTATCCGGGTCGTTGAGCAGCGCCGCCAGCATCCGCGCCGAGATCTCGCCGGTCTGGCCGCCGCAGGCGCCGCAGTGATAGGCGCTTTCGTGCGGGTTGTTGGTGACCTGTGCCCCGTGTCCCAACAGCAGCACGATCGGGGCGTGTCCCTCGGTCAGGCTCATGGCGCGCAACACGGTTTCCGCGGTCTCGGCCTTGGCCTCGGGGCTCAGACCGCCGATCACCTGCGGGGCCGGATCGGGGGCGGCAGCCCTGTCCGGCCGACCCAGGGCTGCGCCCAGCAGTTTGCCCGCGTAAAGCGGCCCGGCCGCCTCGACGAAGGCGAAGGACGAGACAGCCGCCTGCCGGAACCGGCCCCAGGCCCTCTTGGCCCTGGCGGCGATCCGGACGGCCTGTTCCGTTTCCGGGTCGGCAGCGCTGGTTGTTTCGACTGCCGCGCTAAGAAGGACCGGCAGATGCGCCTCGGCCAGGTCGGAGCCTTGCGCGCGATGCGACAGCGGCAGGCCGAAGAATCCGGCGAAACCGATGGTCTCGATTCCCGGGTCAAGGCTTTCCAGCGCCCGCCGGAAAACCTCGGACCGGACGTCGATACAGAAGGCCGCCTGAAGCGTGGGGCGCGTCGCCGCAGCAACGGTGCCGCCGTCCAGAGCTTGGGCCAGACGGCGCTGGTGTGCCCGTTCGGCGGCCTCCTGCAGCACGGCCAGCGTCACGTCGGTTTGCCCTGGCGCGACCGGCTCGGCATGGGCGGCGAGGGTTTCGGCCCAGCGGCCGGCCAGGTCGGGCAGGTGGGCAAGCAAGGCCTCTTCCCAGATCAGCCGGATCGCCAGAAGCGCGGCGGGTGTCGTGTCGGTTTCGCCGCGCTGCCCGGCCTGCCAGTGCAGCCAGCGTGCGTGCTGCGCCCAGCCGCCCATGTCCATGAAGAGCCGGTGAAAGACGGTCTCGGCGGCCGCGCCGGACAGGCCAAGGGACCGCGCGGCGCGTAGCGTGGCACGGTCGGCCGTGTCCGGTGCGCCCAGGACATGTGCGCAGAAGCCCTGCAATCCCGCGATCTCGGGGGTCAGGTCATGGGTGGCCCACTCGCGCCAGGCCGCGAAGGCCTCCTGGCCCGGCCGCGGTGACCAGAGCGCCTGCCCCCGGTCGAAATGTCCCGCCGCCCAAAGGCCCAGTGTCCGGTCGATGAGTCCGGGCCAGTCAGTGCCCGTCTCGCGTGCGGCCAGGTCGGCGAGGGTCGGCAGGGGCCCGGCCGGAGCATCGGGCGGGGCACCCTGGGCCAGGGCCTTGAGGGCGTCTATGTCCTCGGGTTTCCGGGGGCTTGTCGCCGCAGCCAGGGCCTGTGACAGGTCGGCATCCGTGATGCGCCCCTTCGCGATGGCATCGGCGTAGGCGCCAGGTGCCTGCGTCGCCCCGGCCCCGGCGACGCGGTGCAGCCTGGCCGAGGCCGTGGCAAGGTCTTCCTCTGCCTGCCCCAGGAAGGGGTTGACCGCCACGGTTGCGGCCAGCGGAAAGGCCGGCGGCAGGGCACATGTGGCGGCCTCGACGGCTGACAGGATCTCGGATTTCTGTGCCGTGGTCGTCTCGTCGTGTTTCATGAACATGGATCAGTCCCCTCTGTCAGCCGGATTTGTTCAGCTTGAGCCCGCCGATTGCGCGGTCGAGCAGTGCATTCAGGTATAGCCCGTTGGCCAGGTGGACCCGCAGTCCCGCCGTTGCCGGGTGATGCGCCCAAAGCGGAAAGAGCGCCTGCGCCAGGGCCACCGCGCCGAAGGACGCCAGGGCCAGCAGGATCAGCGCCCAGCCCAGTGCCCCGGGTAGGGGGGCGTCGGGCAGCAACGGCGACCAGAGCGCCTCGGCCCCCGCCTGGAACGTGAAATAGGCCAGCGCGGCGGCCAGGGAGGCGCCTGCCGTGCGCCGGGTCAGGGCCGCCGGGGCCATGTCGGCCAGCCCCTGGGCCACCAGATAGGCCACCCCGAAGATCAGGATCGCCCCCAATGCCAGCGCCTGCGGGGACTTTGGCCCCAACAGCACGGTGAAGCCGAACGCGATGACCCCGTAGAGCCCCAGTGCCAGTGCAAAGGCGCGTATCACCGCCCCCGGCCCGGGCACCGCCACGGGGCCGGGCCGCCGGAGAGAGGCGACGGTTGCCACCGCCCCGCCCGAGGACAGGAAGGCATGGGCCTTGTAGAGGGAATGCGCCAGGATGTGCAGCACCGCCAGCGGCCAGAGCCCCAGCCCGCATTGCAGCAACATGAACCCCATCTGCGAAACGGTGGACCAGGCCAGCCCGGTCTTGATCGCGCTTTGAGTCAACATGACCGTCGCGCCGAAAAGCGCCGTGAACCCGCCCGTCATGACCAGCGCCGCCATCGCTCCCGGGCTGTGCTGGATCAGGCCAGCGCTCGTCACCAGCAGCACGCCGCCCGCGTTTATGATCCCCGCGTGCAGAAGGGCCGACACCGGGGTCGGCGCTTCCATCACCTCGGTAAGCCAGCCGTGCAGGGGAAAGGCCGCGGTCTTGAGCAGGCCGGCCATCACGATCAGGGCGATGGCCAGCTGGCCCGCCACACCGGGGCCCTCTTGTGCGACCATGGCGGAAAGTGTAGCCAGGTTCGCCGTTCCGAACGTCAGGGTCAGCAGGATCGTGGCCAGCACGAGTGCCGTGTCGCCGCCATGCCAGACAAGCGCGAACTTGGTGGCCGCGCGGCGTGCCTCGGGCCGGTCTGGGTAGAAGAGAAGAAGCCGTTTCAACCCCAGCCCCACGGCAATGGCCGCCCCGGCCATTACCCAGAGGCTGCCCGCCTGAACGAAGACCAGCACCGCCGCCAGCACCGCCAGCATGAGCCCATGAAAGGCGCCCTCGCGCGCCTCGCCGTCGAGATAACGCCGACTGTAGCGCATCACGACCCAGCCAATGAAGCCGACCAGCAGTGCCAGCGCCAAGCTGATTGAATCGGCGCGCATGGCACCGTTGATCGGCCTCTGCAAGACAAGCTGCACCAGCCCAGCGACGCACAGGGCCAGGGCGACCAGTGCCGCCCCCTCGGAAAGCCGTGGCAGGGCGCCAGGACGGCGACCGGGCCGGCGCAACGCCAGTGTTGCGGCGGCCAGCAGGACGCATGGGGCAAGAAAGGACAGCGATAGGGCGGATGTCATGGATCACCTCCGGAACGTTGGGTTGACCCCTCACCTAGCGACTGGCAAAGATAGAAAAAATTTCATATTATACAAAAATCGTTCTATATTATAGAAGGTTCACCTGGTGCTCAATCTTCATCATCTGCGGCTGTTCCGGGCTGTGGCACGCGACGGGACCCTGACTGGTGCGGCGCGCGTTCTGAACATCTCGCAATCGGCGGTTTCGACCCAGGTCAGGGCGCTTGAGGCGGCGCTTGGCCAGGACCTTTTCGAGCGTCGTGGCCGCGCCCTTGTCCTGACCGAGGCCGGGCGCATCGCGTTGGACCATGCCGAGGAGATTTTTCGCACTGCCGACGACCTTTCGGCCAGTCTCCGCAGGGCCGAGACCTCGCGAAAGGCCCTGCGCATCGGGGCGCTGGCCACGCTCTCGCGCAATTTCCAGATGGCCTTCCTCGCGCCTCTGCTGGGCCGTTCGGATGTCGAGGTGGTGCTGCGTTCGGGCGGGCAGGAGGACCTGCTGCGCGGGCTGGAGGCGCTTTCCCTCGACGTGGTGCTGACGAACCTTGTGCCCGCGCGCGACGCGGCCAGTCCCTACCTCGTGCACCGCCTGGACGACCAGCCGGTCAGCCTGGTCGGTACGCCCGGTCGGGTGCCGCGCGGGACGGGGACGTTGCCGGAGCTTCTGGCGACGCATCCCTTGATCCTGCCCACGCCCGAGACATCCTTGCGGGCGGGCTTCGACGCGTTGCTGGACCGCCTAGACGTCGCCGCACGCATCGCCGCCGAGGCGGACGACATGGCGATGCTGCGGCTGCTCGCCCGGGCCGACGCGGGCTTGGCCGTTCTGCCCCCCATCGTCGTGCAGGATGAGCTGGAGGCGGGTCAGCTTGTCGAAGTCGCACGCCTTGAAGGCATCGAGGAGGTCTTTTGTGCCGTCACCATGCGGCGGCGTTTTCCCAACCCCTTGCTGGCCGAGGTCTTGGCCCCGGTCGAAGCGGCGCCATGATCAGCCACGCAGACGGTGCGGGACCAGTTGCGCCACGATCTCGGACTCGATTTCGGGCGGTCGCCCGGCCACGAGGTCGGCCACCAGACGGCTGGCGGCGGGGGCGGTCTGGAAGCCGTAGCCGCCTTGCCCGGCCATCCAGACGAAGGCCGGGTCGTCGGGGTCCGGCCCCAGCACCAGTTGCCGGTCAGGGGCGAAGGTGCGCAAACCGGCCCAGTTGGCCAGCATCCGCGTGACCTCGTAGTGCATGACGGCCTCGAACTGCGCCAGCCCCTCGGCCAGGACCATGTCGTCGGCCCAGGCATCCATGGGCGGCTGTGGGTCCTCGTCGGCGGGCGAGACGATAAGCGCGCCCGCGTCGGGCTTGGCATACCAGTCCTCGCCGGGCCCGAAGATCATCGGCCAGGCGGCGGGGTCCATGCCCTCGGGGGCGGGGATACGGGCCATGGACCGGCGCAGGGGATGCACGCCCAGCGGCTGGACCCCGGCCATATGTGCCACCCTGTCAACCCAGGCGCCCGCGGCGTTGACGATCGTGCCGGCCTCGAGGCGCTCGGTGCCGATGTCCACGCGCCATCCCGTCGCGGTCCGGTCAATGTGGCGTACCTCGGCGCGGGTGCGCACGGTGCCGCCTTGCGCGCGGATCTCGGCGGCGAAGTTCTGCACAAGCCGGTCCGTGTCGATGTCCCAGGCCTGGTCGTGGTAGCCCACCAGCGGTGCGGCTTGCGTGTCGAGGATGGGAAAGAGCGCGCCTGCCTCTTGGGCGGTGATCCGGTCCAGCCCCATTGTGGCCATGTCCGCCTCGAACCTGTCGCGATCGGCCTCCGCCGCGGCCAGCATCAGCCCGCGCGGGCTCAGGACGCCGCCGTTGGCCTCGTGGTGATAGGTGGCGCTGGCCTGGCTGAGCGCCATGGTCGAGGGCTTGCCGTAGCGCGTCTCGAACAGTGCCGCCGAGCGGCCCGACGCGTGAAAGGCCAGCGCATCCTCGCGTTCCAGCAGCGTGACCTGCCCGAGATGCGACAGCCTGGCCCCGACCGAGGCGCCGGCAATGCCGCCGCCGATAATGAGGAAATCCGTCATGGTGCCCCTAGCCATCGTGACATTTCGGACAGACAATCATGGGGATGGGAAAAGGAAAAGGGGCGCTAGTCGAGCCACGGTTTTGCGAGTTGCCGGGACGTCGATGCGCGAGGCACCGAACCGGAACCAATGCCGCGGGTTGCCACGGATCGACGGGCCGATCGGGCGACACGAGGATTTGACCAAATCAGGCGCGGCGCGCGACTTTTCGGCAGGTATGCCGATGAAGCATCGCGCCGCCGACGTGACGAACTGTCGCCCAGCGACCGATTGGTGCGCGGGGGCTCTTCGGTGCTGGCTTTGCCCTCTTTCATTTCTTGAATGACGCGGGTCCAACGGTTGCGTAGGGTGCGCGGACGCATGGCGCGACTGCAGTGTGCGCGTGATTATCAGGACAAAAGAAATGCCAGATACCGCTATCTACTGCATCAACCTCGCCCGACGCGAGGATCGGTGGGAAAAAATGCGTTGCCCAAGCCCAGACCAACGGGTTTGAACTCCTCCGCATCGATGCGCTTGACGCGCAAGATGACAAGGCAGCGGCCGCACTTGATGCATTGCCCCTGTCGGGGCCTGTGGGGACAATGTCCGCCTCCACAAGGGCTTGCTCCATGAGCCACAAGAAAGCGTGGCAAACCTTCGTTGATAGCGGGGCGGACTATGCGGTGTTTCTCGAAGATGACTTCATCGCGTCTGCAAGAATGATGGAAACGATAGAAGCCCTCAGACGCTTGAACCCGCCACTCGACGTTGTGAAAATTGCCACACTTCCAGGGGCTAAAAGCAAGAAGATACTGGCGCAAAAGGTCCACCGGATCGACGAGCTGGGTCAATCGATCTACCGGGTCAAGTCGCTCTTTGTCGGCTCCTTCGGATATGTTTTGTCGCGAACGGCGGCCGCTCGCGCGATTTCAAGGATCGCGCAATCCGGCCTCCCGGTCGATCATTTCCTGTTCAACCCCGCCCGGACCAGGCACACGCTGGGGCTGCCGATCCACGTCGTCGATCCCTGCGTCATCACACTCGATACTGGTTCGGTATCCGACATAGGCATGAATCGAACGACAGGGTCCAGGACGTTGATGCATGCGCGTCGGTCCTTCTACGAGGCGGGTACGATCAAGGGTGCGCTTGTCGGCCTCTTGCTGGGTAAGTTCCATGTAATTCAGCCGAGCTTCCAGCGCTGACCATGCAAGAAAGGCCCGCCGGGTGGCGGGCCTTCTGCGTGTCGTAATACCTGGATCAGGAGGGGACTTCGCCCTCAATCCCTTCGACATAGAAGTTCATGCCCACCAGCAGGCCATCGTCGGCAACTTCGCCCTCGGCGAGGAACTGGGTGCCATCCTGCTTGTTCAGCGGACCCGTGAAGGGGTGGTACTCGCCCGCCGCGATGCTGTCACGCAGGGCCTCGGCCTCGGCCTTCACGTCGTCGGGCACGGCCGTGGAAATCTCGCCGATGCCGACCATGCCGTCACCGATGCCTTGCCAAGTGTTCACGCTTTCCCAGGTGCCGTCCATGACCGCCTGCACGCGGTCGATGTAGTAGGGCGCCCAGTTGTCGATGATGGACGAGATCCGCGGCTTGGGCGCGAACTCGGCCATGTCGGCGGCCTGTCCGAAGGTGTAGACGTCGCCGGCCTCCTGGGCTGCGGCATGCGGTGCGGTGGAATCGGTGTGCTGAAGCACGACGTCGCAGCCCTGTTCGATCAGCGCCTGAGCTGCGTCGGCTTCCTTGGCCGGGTTGAGCCATTCGAAGATCCAGATGATCTTGAATTCCACGTCCGGGTTGACTTCGCGTGCATGGATGAACGCGGCGTTGATGCCGCGCACCACTTCCGGGATCGGCACCGAGGCGATGTAGCCCACACGATTCGACCGCGTCATGTGCCCGGCCAGTTTGCCCTGAACCGCGCGGCCCTCGTAGAAGCGGGCGGAGTAGACGCTGACGTTATCGGCGGTCTTGTAGCCGGTGGCATGTTCGAACATGACGTCAGGGAATTTGGCGGCCACGTTGACCGTCGGGTCCATGAACCCGAAGGACGTGGTGAAGATGAGGCTGCAGCCCTGCAGGCACATCTGGGTCAGCACGCGTTCGGCGTCGGGCCCCTCGGGGACGCTTTCCTGGTAGACCAGTTCGATCTGGTCCCCGAAGTGTTCGACCATTTCCATGGCCGAATGGTGGTGGTGCTGGGTCCAGCCGCCGTCGTTGATCGGGCCGACATAGACGAAGCCGACCTTCATGGGGCCGTCCTGCGCGCGCAAGGGCGCGCCGATGGCGGCTGCAAAGGCAGCGGTGGCCCCGGTTTTCAGTAGCGTTCTGCGTTTCATTGGTCTCTCCCGGTTGGTGGGGCGCCAGACGCCCCGGTTCGTGTTTGGCCTCAGCGCGAGGCGTGGAAGGTCTTGCCCAGCGAGCCGGGCGCGCGTCCGGCCGCCAATATGACAAGGACGACGATGGTCGCAACATAGGGTGACATGGACAGGTACTCGACGGGGATCGCCAGCCCCGCCGCCTGAAGGTTGAGCTGCAATACGGTCACGCCGCCAAAAAGATAGGCACCCAGCAAAAGCCTCAGGGGCTTCCATCCGGCGAAAACGACGATGGCCAGCGCGATCCAGCCTGCGCCGGCGGTCATGCCCTCGGTCCACTGGGGCACACGGACAAGACTGATGTAGGCCCCGCCGAGGCCCGCGCAGGCCCCGCCGAACATGATCGCGCCGAAGCGGATCAGCACCACCGGGTAGCCCAGGGCATGGGCGGCGTCGTGATTCTCGCCGACCGCGCGCAGCACCAGCCCGGCGCGGGTGCGGGTCAGGAAATACCAGACCGCGAGGACCAGCAGCAGTCCGACATAGACCATCCCATCGTGGCGAAAGGCGATCTGGCCCAGAACCGGCAGGTCCGACAGGACGGGGATGTCCAGCTTGGGAAAGGCGGGCGGGCGCGCACCGGCAAAGCTCTGGCCCAGCAGGGCCGAAAGGCCCAGCCCGAACAGCGTCAGCGCCAGCCCCGTTGCCACCTGGTTTGACAGCAGGATCTGCGTGAGCACGGCAAAGAGGAATGACAGCAGCAGACCGCCCAGCGCGGCGCCGGCAAAGCCCAGCCAGGCGTTTCCTGTCAGCGTTGAGAAGATGATGCCGCAGGCCGCGCCGGTGATCATCATCCCCTCGACGCCAAGGTTGAGCACGCCCGCGCGTTCGACCACCAGTTCGCCAAGCGCGGCCAGCAGGATCGGGGTCGAGGCCACCATGAGCGACGCCAGAAGCAGCAGCGGGTTGATCGCGGACAGGTCCATCAGGCCACCTCGCGCCGGCCGAACCGGATCCGGAAATTCGTCATCACGTCCACCGCCAGAAGGAAGAACAGCAGCATTCCCTGGAACAGCTGGATCGCCGAGCGCGGAAGTTGCAGGTTCATCTGCGCCAATTCTCCGCCGATATAGGTCAGCGCCATCAGCAGGCCCGCAAGCAGGATGCCCAGCGGGTGCAGCCGGCCGAGGAAGGCCACGATGATCGCGGTAAAGCCGTAGCCCACGTTGAAACTGGCCAGGACCTGGCCCGATGGGCCGGCGACCTCGAACATGCCCGCCATGCCGGCCAGGCCCCCCGATAGCCCGAGGCAGATCAGCACCATCCTGTTGGCGCTGACGCCGGCGAAGGCGGCGGCGCGGGGGCTTTGCCCGGCCAGCCGGACGTTGAAGCCGAAGATGTGACGCGACAGCAGGATGTAGGCTGTGACCACTGCAAAAAGGGCGGCGATCACGCCCCAGTGCATCCCCGTATTGGTGATCAGTTCCGCGTTATGGGCCGCCGGGTATTGTTGCAGGTTGCGGCTGCCCGGAAAGCCCATGCCTTCGGGGTTGCGCAGCAGGCCCAGCGCCATGGCGTCCAGCAGGAAATCGGCAACGTAGACCAGCATCAGCGAGACAAGGATCTCGTTGGTCTTGAACCGCACGCGCAAAATGCCCGGAATCATTGCCCAGAGCAGCCCGCCAAGCGTGCCCGCCACGATCATCAATGGAAAGATCAGCCAGCGCGCCTCGGACGGGTAGAAGGCCAGGGCGAACCCCGCGCCGAACAGTGCGCCCATGATATACTGTCCCTCGGCGCCGATATTCCAGATGCCCGCGCGGAATCCGAAGCTCAGGCCGATGGCGATCAAGATGAGCGGCGCGGCCTTGACCAGCAGCTGGGGCCGGAAATACCCGGCGAAATCGCCGAAGAGCGGGTCCCAGAATATCGTGCGGATCGCCTCGACCGGGGGTTTGCCGAGCGCGGCAAAGACGATGCCGCCGGCCACCATGGTCACGACGACGGCGAGTAAGGGCGACAGAAAGGACCAGGTCCGCGAGGGCTGCGGTCGGCGTTCAAGGGTGATCATGCGCTGTTCCCCTGTCCGGTTCGATCAGGCCACCACATGGGCCACCTCCATGTCGTGGGCGCCGCCCAGCATCAGGCCAACCTCCTCGATGGTCAGGCCCTTGGCGGGGCGCGGGGGGCTCAGGCGGCCCTCGTTGAGGGCCGCGAAGTCATCGGCGATCTCCATCAATTCGTCCAGGTCCTGGCTGATGACCACCACGGCGGTGCCCTCGGCGGCCAGGTCCAGGATCGCCTGCCGGATTGCGGCGGCCGCGCTGGCGTCGACACCCCAGGTGGGCTGGTTGACCACCAGCACGTCCGGGTCCTGCAGGATTTCCCGACCGATGACGAATTTCTGCAGGTTCCCCCCAGAGAGTGAGCGCGCCACGTTTCCGGGGCCGGGGGTGCGCACGTCGAAGCGGTCGATGATCGTGCTGGCAAAGTCGCGTGCGCCGTTCCAGTCAACGAAGCCGTTCTTGACGAGGTGTTTGCGCGTCTTGCCCGACAGCGCGGCGTTTTCCGTAAGCGTCATGTCCGGCGCTGCGGCGTGGCCCAGCCGCTCCTCGGGGGCCGCGCACAGCCCCAGCGCCCGCCGCGCATTGGTGCTCAGCCGGCCAATGGGCCGGTCCCGCAGGCGCACCATGTCCGGCGCGACCGCCATCTCGCCCGACAAGGCCAGGAGCAATTCGTCCTGCCCGTTGCCGGCGACGCCACCGATGCCGAGAACCTGGCCCGCGCGCACTTCGACCGAAATGTCACGCAGCGGCATGCCGAACTCCTGCGGCGAGGGCGCCGAAAGCCCGTCGAGCGTGAGCAGGACCTCGCCCGCGCGGCCAGCCTCGCGCTCGGGAACGTGCAGCGTGCCGCCGACCATCATCTCGGCCATTTCCCGGGCCGAGACGTCGCGCGGGACGCAATCGCCCACGACTTCGCCCAGGCGCAGGATCGTGGCAGTATCGCAAAGCGCGCGGATCTCTTCCAGCTTGTGCGAGATATAAAGGATCGCGGTGCCTTCGGCCTTGAGCTTGCGCAGCGTCTCGAACAGGATTTCGACCTCTTGAGGGGTCAGCACGCTGGTGGGTTCGTCCATGATCAGCAGCTTGGGGTCCTGCAGCAGGCAACGGATGATCTCGACCCGCTGGCGTTCCCCCGCGGAAAGGTCGCCCACGATGCGCGTGGGGTCCAGCGGCAGTCCGTACTGGTCCGAGACCTCGCGGATGCGCGTCGACAGATCGCGCAGGGGCGGCGGATTTTCCATGCCCAGGGCCACGTTCTCGGCGACGGTCAGGGCGTCGAAAAGGGAAAAATGCTGGAATATCATGGTGATACCGGCCGCGCGGGCGGCCTTGGGATCATTGGGTTCATGAGGTTTTCCATCCAGGTGCATGGCCCCGCTGTCGGGCTTGACCAGGCCGTAGATCGCCTTGACCAGCGTGGATTTCCCGGCGCCATTCTCGCCCAGCAGCGCGTGTACCTCGCCCTGCTCGATCTCGAAGGATACATCCCTGTTGGCGATGACGCCGGGATAGGCCTTGGTCAGCCCGGCCAAGGCCAGAAGCGGTCGTGTCATCCTGTCCCGTCCCCCTGGGCTGTATTGCGGCCCGGCGCTGACAATAGACCCGCCGCCGTGCCCACGGCAATGGCCTGCGGGTGCTTGCCCAGGCCCGGGTCGCCGATGGGGCAGGCGATGCGCGAAATCTGGGCATCGCTGTGGCCCAAGGCGGCAAGCCGTGATCGGAACCGCGCCCATTTGGTCGCCGACCCGATCAGGCCGCAGCTGGCGAACCCGTGCCCCAGCAGGGCATGACAAAGCTTGAGGTCAAGATCGTGGGAATAGGTGACGATCAGATGATCGGCCTGCGCGGGGGCATGAGGAACCAGCCTTGCGGGGTCCGCTGCCACGACGGGCGTGACGTTCCCGGGCAGGGTTTCGGGAAACCGGTGGGTGCTCACGTCGATCAGGGTCGGGGCGAAATCGGGCAGCGGCCCGAAAACACCGGCCAGCGCCCGGCCCACATGGCCCGCCCCCCAGATCCAGAGCGGCCGGCCCGCGGGCGCGGGCAGGGTGTCGGCGCTGGCGAAGTCAAGCACGACCGAGCCACCGCAGCACTGGCCCAGCGCCGGGCCCAGCGGCATTGTCTCGCGGTGTGTCTGGCGGTTTTCCCGGATCATCCGGCGTGCTGTGGAGATGGCCTGCCATTCCAGCGCGCCCCCACCGATCGTGCCCTCGATACCGTCCGGGCCGACCAGCATCTCTGTCCCCGCGTCGCGTGGGGCCGAACCTGCCGTCGATGCGACCCGGACCCGGATCAACCCTCTGCCCTCCGGACGGCGCGCAGCACCTCCTCGGCTGTGGCGGGGGCCTGCAGATCGGGAAAGGCCGGCCCGCAGGCCGCGCAGGCATTCGACAGCGCGAGATGCGCGGAGATGCCCAGCATGAAAGGCGGCTCGCCCACCGCCTTGGAGCGATAGATGGTTTCGGCGCGGTTCTCGCCCTCCCACAATGCCACGTTGAAGATGTCGGGCCGGTCGGAACAGGCCGGGATCTTGTAGGTGCTTGGTGCGTGGGTGCGCAGGCGACCGCTATCGTCCCACCACAGTTCCTCGGTGGTCAGCCAGCCCGCGCCCTGGACGTAGCCGCCCTCGATCTGGCCCATGTCCAACGCCGGGTTGAGCGAGGCGCCCGCGTCATGCAGGATATCCGTGCGCAGGATGCGGTTTTCGCCGGTCAGGGTGTCGATGACGACCTCGGTGATGGCTGCGCCATAGGCGAAATAGAAGAAGGGGCGTCCCTTGCCGGAGAGACGGTCCCATGCAAGCTCCGGTGTCTTGTAGAACCCGGTGGCCGAGAGGCTGATGCGGTTCTCGTAGGCGATTTTCGCGGCCCTTTCAAAGGTCAGGGTTTCCGCGCCCACGTGAACTTCGCCCTCGGCAAAGGTCACTGCGGAGGGCTCCACCTGGTGCAGCTCGGCCAGGCATTCGGCGATGCGGTCGCGGATCGTGTCGCAGGCCGCTTTCACCGCCATGCCGTTCAGGTCCGACCCGGACGAGGCCGCGGTGGCCGAGGTGTTGGGCACCTTGCCGGTATCCGTCGCGGTGATCTTGACCGCCTCCAACGGCAGGCCGAAGCGGCTGGCCGCGACCTGCGCGACCTTCTGGAACAGACCCTGGCCCATCTCCGTGCCGCCATGGTTCATGTGGACCGACCCGTCCTGGTAGACATGCACCAGCGCGCCCGCCTGGTTGAGGTGGGTCAGCGTGAAGGAGATGCCGAACTTGACCGGGCTGAAGGCGATCCCCTTCTTGAGCCGCGCGTTGGCCGCGTTCCAGTCGGCCACGGCGGCCGTACGGCTGGCGTAATCCGCACGCTCCAGCAGGCTGTCGGTCATCTCGTGCAGGATGAAGTCCGTCACCTCCATGTGGTAGGGGGTGGTGTTGCTGTTCTCGGGGGGGCGAGCGGGTGCGAACTCGCCGCCAAGACGTTTCGCCGCCCCGAGGCCGGCGCTGAGTTGCGCCGCCTCGCCCCCCTCGGGGTGCGCCGCGCGGTAGTAGTTGCGCCGCCGCAGCGCCACCGGGTCGAGGCCCAGCGTGTGCGCGAGGTGGTCCATCACCCGCTCGATCCCGACCATGCCTTGCGGGCCACCGAAGCCGCGAAACGCCGTGGCCGAGGCCATGTTGGTGCGCAGCCGGTGCGAGGTGATCCGCGCGTGCGGCAGCAGATAGGCATTGTCCGCATGCAGCATGGCCCGGTCGGCAACGGGCAGGCTCAGGTCCTGCGCCCAGCCGCAACGCGTGTATTGCGTGAAATCGACGGCCAGCAGGCGGCCGTCCTCATCATGGCCCACGTCGTAGTCGATTCGGAAATCGTGTCGCTTTCCGGTGATGGTCATGTCGTCATCGCGGTCGTAGCGCATCCGGGCGGGGTGCCCCGTGGCCGCCGCCGCCACCGCGCAGGCCACGGCCAGCGCGTTGCCCTGGCTTTCCTTGCCACCGAATCCGCCGCCCATGCGCCGGGTTTCGACCCGCACGGCATGCATCGGGACACCCAGCGCATCAGCCACCTTGTGCTGGATCTCGGTCGGGTGCTGGGTCGAGGACTGCACGACCATATCGCCGCCTTCCTGCGGCAGGGCCAGCGCGGCCTGTCCTTCGAGGTAGAAATGCTCCTGCCCGCCCATCTCGATCCGCCCCGACAACCGATGCGGTGCCTGCGCGAGCGCCGCCTCCACGTCGCCCTTGGCATAGACGCGCGGACCCGCTTCGAACCGCCAGTTCTTTTCCAGCGCCTGTTCGATGGTCAGGACGGGGTCCTCTTCGTCATAGCTGACCGCGCCCAGCCGGGCGGCCCTGCGCGCTGCAAGATGGCTGTCGGCCACCACCAGGAAAAGCGGTTGGCCATGGTAATGCACCGCGCCGTCGCACAGCAGCGGCTCGTCATGCAGGCTGGGCGATACATCGTTGTCGCCGGGCAGGTCCTCGGCCGTCAGTACCGCGATGACACCGGGGGCGGCGCGCACCTGCCCAAGGTCCATCGCGTTGACGCGACCGCGGGCGATGGTGCTCAGCCCGAAGGCCAGATGCACGGTGTTGGCGGGCACGGGAATGTCGTCGACATAGCGCGCCTGGCCGGTGACATGCAGCGCGGCGGCGTCATGCGGGGTAGGGGTGTGCACGCTCATGCCGTGACCTCCAGCACATGGGTGGCCCGCCCTGACAGGTCATCGAAATAGCGGGTCAGCAGGCCCTGCGCGACCTGCAGCCGGTAGGCGGACGAGGCACGCATGTCGCTGAGTGGCTGGAAGTCCTCGGCCAATTTCACGGCGGCGGCGGCAATGGTCTCGGCCTGCCAGGGTCGGTTTACCAGTGCGGCCTCGGTTGCGGCAGCTCGTTTCGGAATGCCGGCCATGCCGCCAAAGGCGATGCGGGCCTCCGCGACGGTGCCGGCGGTGACGGTGACGTTAAAACACCCGCACAGCGCCGAGATGTCCTGGTCGAAGCGTTTGGAAATCTTGTAGCAGCGCAAAGCAGGCGCGGACTTGGGCAGGGTGACGGCCTCGACGAATTCGCCCGGCTGTCGGTCCTGTTGGCCGTAATCGAGGAAGAACTCCTCGATCGGCATCTCGCGGCGGGTATCGCCGTGGCGCAGATGCAGCGTCGCGCCGAGCGCGATCAGCGCCGGAGGATTGTCCCCGATTGGCGAGCCATTGGCGATATTGCCGCCCATGGTGGCCGCATTGCGCACCTGGTCCGAGCCGTAGCGGCGCACAAGCTCGGCGTAGGAGGGATGCAGAGGCCGCAGGGCGTGCAGCACGTCGGTCATGGTGGCGGCGGCCCCGATGCGCAGCGTCTCGCCCAGGTCGGTGATGCCGCGCAGGTCGTCACAGCGGTTCAGAAAGGCCACCGGGTCAAGATCACGCAGGTCCTTCGTGACCCACAGCCCGACATCAGTTGCGCCGGCGATCAGCGTCGCCTCGGGGTGCGCGGCATACCACTCGGCCAGGGCGTCGCCCGTTTCGGGCAGGAAGGGGCTGTTTTCGTCGGCCCCAAGATGCGTGATACCGTCCGGCCCGGCCCGGTCGCGGGCCAGGTGAGGCGGCACCGGTGCATCTTCCGCGGCTCGCGCGGCGCGGATGATCGGGGCATAGCCGGTGCAGCGGCACAGGTTTCCCGCCAGAGCGTCGTCATGATCCGTCCGTCCCGAGGCATGGGCCGTGGCCATGGCGACGACGAACCCCGGTGTGCAGAACCCGCATTGCGAGCCGTGCTGGGCCACCATTTCCCGCTGAACCGGGTGCAGGCTGCCATCGGGGGCGGCCAGCCCCTCGACCGTGCGCACGGACTTGCCGTGAAGCTGCGGCAGGAACAGGATGCAGGCATTGAGAGCGCGGTGGCCGCGCTCGTCCGTGACCATGACGGTGCAGGCGCCGCAATCGCCCTCGTTGCACCCCTCCTTTGTGCCGGTGAGGCCGCGGTTCTCGCGCAGCCAGTCCAGAAGCGTACCCGTTGCCGGGGCCTCTGTTTGCACGGTCTCTCCGTTCAGAAGAAACGTGATCATCATCTGGTTGACCCGCCGCGGTACTTTCTTGTTGTCGGGTTGTTCCGGTGCTCCGTCGATGCGGCGTAGACAGGCACCCCCGTTCCCGGAAGTTCGATCATGAAAACCGTTGGCACGGCGCTTTGACAAGCCTTTTCGCGGCCGAAAGGACTGTTCGGGGAAATTTGAAACTGCATCGTGGTCAAAAAGAAGGCAGCACGGTCGCCAAAGGGGCGGGAGGCGCAACATTGCCGCCCGGATCAGCCCTTCGCCCTCGGGGCGAGGGCGGCGGCCAACGCGCCGTCCCGGTCCATGTGGCTTTCCCAGATGCGACGCTGCCATACCAGCCAACCTTGGACCTGTGTCAGCGGCCCCTCCTCGATATGGCAGGTGCGAACCCGGCCCTTCTTGACCGACCGCACAAGGCCACTGCGTTCCAACACCTTGAGATGCCGCATGAATGTGGGCAGGGCTATGGCATGTGGCTCGGCCAATTCGGAGACGGTGGCCGGGCCACTGGCAAGGCGCTCGATCACGGCGCGGCGCGTCGGGTCCGCGAGGGCGGCGAAAGTCGTGTCCAATTCGTTAGTCATTTGGCTAAGTTATTTCGTCTGCTGGGGCCGTTCAAGACAGTGCGTCATTCGGCAAAGTATTTTGCCGCTTCAAATGCCACGCTCGATCTTCACCCCGCCGCGCCGGGCGCCTAACGTGGTGCTCATGAGCAGTCCCCGATTCATCCATTTGCGCACCCATACCGAATACTCCCTGCTGGAAGGCGCGGTCCCGGTGAAGAAACTGCCCGGCATGGCGGCCGAGGCCGGCATGCCCGCCGTGGCGGTCACCGATACGGATAACTTGTTCTGCGCGCTGGAATTCTCAGAAACCGCCGCAAAGGCGGGAATCCAGCCCATCATCGGCTGCCAGGTCGATCTGCGCTACATGAACCCCGAGCCGGGCAAACGCGCCGAGCCGCCCGCGCCGCTGGTTCTGCTGGCGCAGTCCGAGCGCGGCTATGCGCACCTGATGAAACTCAACACCTGTCTCTACCTGCGCGGCGACGGGGCGCTGGCCCATGTCACGCTGGATGAACTGGCCGCTCATTGCGAGGATGTCATCTGCCTGTCGGGCGGGCCGGACGGGCCGGTGGGGCGGTTGCTACGGTCGGGCCAAAGACCGGTGGCCGAGGCGCTGATGACCCGCCTGGCCGGGATCTTCGGTGACAGGTTCTACGTGGAATTGCAGCGCCACCCGGGTGAGGACGGCTTGCCCGAGGCCGAACGGCTATCCGAGCGCGGCCATGTCGAAATGGCCTATGCCATGGGGCTGCCGCTGGTGGCCACCAATGATGTCTATTTCCCGAAAACGGAGATCTACGAGGCCCACGATGCGTTGATCTGCATCGCCGAGGGCGCCTACGTGGACCAGAACGAACCGCGCCGCCGCCTGACGTCCCAGCACTACTTCAAGACGCAGGACGAAATGGCGGCGCTGTTCGCGGACCTGCCCGAGGCACTGGAAAACACCGTCGAGATCGCGCGGCGCTGTGCCTTTCGCGCCCATACGCGCGACCCGATCCTGCCACGATTCGCTGACGACGAGGTGCAGGAGTTGCGCCGCCAGGCCAACGAGGGGCTGCAGGCGCGGCTGGCCGTCATCCCCCATGCGGCCGGCGTCGAAGACTACCAGAAGCGGCTCGATTTCGAACTGGATATCATCGAAGGAATGGGCTTTCCCGGATATTTCCTGATCGTGGCCGATTTCATCAAGTGGTCAAAGGAACAGAACATCCCCGTCGGGCCGGGGCGCGGCTCGGGAGCGGGCAGCCTCGTGGCCTATGCGCTGACGATCACCGACCTGGACCCGCTGCGCTATTCGCTGTTGTTCGAACGCTTCCTGAACCCCGAACGCGTCTCGATGCCGGACTTCGACATCGACTTCTGCATGGACCGGCGCGAGGAAACGATCCGCTACGTGCAAGAGAAATACGGCCGCGACAAGGTGGGCCAGATCATCACCTTCGGTGCGCTTCTGTCCAAGGCGGCCGTGCGCGACGTGGGCCGCGTGTTGCAGATGCCCTATGGGCAGGTGGACAAGCTGTCGAAGATGATTCCGGTTGAAGGGGTCAAGCCCGTCAGTATCGAGAAGGCCCTCGCGGACGAGCCGCGCCTGCGCGAGGCCGCCAAGGAAGAAGAGGTCGTGGGCCGGCTGCTGACCTATGGCCAGCAGGTCGAGGGGCTTTTGCGCAATGCCTCGACCCATGCCGCCGGGGTTGTCATTGGCGACCGCCCGCTGGACGAGTTGGTGCCGCTCTACCAGGACCCCCGATCCGACATGCCCGCGACCCAGTTCAACATGAAATGGGTGGAACAGGCCGGCTTGGTCAAGTTCGACTTCCTGGGTCTTAAGACGCTGACGGTGATCCAGAACGCGGTGGACCTGATCCTGAAATCGGGCCGTCCGCTGCACCAGGCCGCCGACGGCACCCAGCTTTACGACCCCGAACCGGGGACCGAGAACCAGATCAACGCGATCCCGCTGGAGGACGAGGCGAGCTACGCGCTCTACGCCGCTGCAAAGACCGTGGCCGTGTTCCAGGTGGAAAGCACGGGCATGATGGACGCGCTGCGGCGCATGAAGCCGGACTGCATCGAGGACATCATCGCGCTGGTCGCGCTCTACCGACCCGGGCCGATGGAGAACATCCCCAAGTTCTGCGAGGTCAAGAACGGCCAATCCGAGCGCGATTACCTGCACCCCTCGATCGACCATATCCTGGACGAAACCCAGGGCATCATCGTCTACCAGGAGCAGGTGATGCAGATCGCGCAGGAAATGGCGGGCTATTCCCTTGGCGGCGCCGACCTGCTGCGCCGTGCAATGGGCAAGAAGATCCAGGAGGCCATGGATGCCGAACGCCCCAAGTTCATCGAGGGGGCCAAGGCAAACGGCGTGGACGAGACCAAGGCGGTGGAGGTGTGGAACCTTCTCGACAAGTTCGCCAATTACGGCTTCAACAAGTCGCACGCGGCCGCCTATGCCGTGGTCAGCTACCAGACGGCCTGGCTCAAGGCGAACCACCCCGTGGAATTCATGGCCGGGGTGATGAACTGCGACATCCACCTGACCGACAAGCTGGGCGTCTATTTCCAGGAGGTGAAGAAGGGCCTCGGCCTGCCCTGGGCGCCGCCCTGCGTGAACCGCTCTCAGGCCATGTTCGACGTGCAGGATGGCACGCTGATCTACGGGTTGGGGGCGCTCAAGAACGTGGGCGTCGAGGCGATGAGGCTGATCGTCGCGGGGCGTCAGGAGGGCGGGCAAGACAGGCCCTTTGCCACGCTTTTCGATTTCGCGCGCCGGGTGGATCTCAAGCGCATCGGCAAACGGCCACTGGAGATGCTTGCGCGCTCTGGCGCTTTCGACGTGCTTGACCCGAACCGACATCGGGTTTTGGAAAGCCTTGAGCCGCTCATGGGCTATTCTGCGGCCGTCCAGGATCAGAAATCGTCAAGCCAGGTGTCGCTTTTCGGAGAGGCGGGCGACGACCTGCCCGAACCGCGCCTGTCGGCCGTGCAGGATTGGCTGCCCGCCGAACGGCTGGCCGAGGAATTCAAGGCGGTGGGGTTTTACCTGTCGGGCCATCCGTTGGACGATTACATGCCGGCCCTGCGCCGACAGAAGGTCATGACCCTCGACGAGGTCACCGACCGGGCCGAGCGTGGACCGCATGTCGCGAAAATGGCCGGCACCGTTTCGGCCAAGCAGGAACGCAAGTCGGCGCGTGGCAACCGCTTTGCCTTCGTCCAATTGTCCGATCCGACGGGCAGCTACGAGGTCACGATGTTCTCGGACACGCTGGAGGTCGCGCGCGACCATCTGGAAACCGGCGCGCAGGTCGTCATCACCGTCGAGGCCACGCTGGAGGCCGACCAGTTGAAGCTGCTGGGCCGCACCGTTGCGCCCATAGACACGGCGGTGGCGGATGCGGGGGCGACGGGCCTGCGTGTCTTCCTGGCCGAGGAGGAGCCGCTGGGTACCATCGCCACGATTCTTGAGGATGCGAAGTCCGGCGGGGCGCGGGGGGCGCGGGGTCCGATTACCTTCACGGTCGACACCCGCAGCGCGGCCGGCGAGGTCGACATCGATCTGCCTGGCGATTTTCCGGTCAATCCGCAGATCAAGGGCGCGCTGCGCTCGCTGCCCGGCGTGATCGAGGTGCAGGAGGTCTGAGGATCTACCAGTGCGGCGGTTTCTGGTCGGCCAGCGGCACGCCCGCGCCACTATCGTAGTCGCGCTGGGCCTCGCGGTCCATCAACAGGGCGACCCGGCGGGTCAGCTTGTCGATCTCGCCCTCTTGCCGGGCGATGACGTCTGACAGGTCATCCACCGTGCGCATCAGGTGGGCGACCTTCTCTTCAAGGGCGGTGCGGTCTTCCATGCGCGTGACATAAGGGTGAAACCGGCGTCTTGCCAAGGGGCGATACGTTGCGCCCCGGCGCGGGCCGGGTTAAACGCGCGACGACACGTGACCCGCGCAAGGATCCCGACATGGCCAAGCAGAAGAAAGCCCAGCGCCCCAAGGCGGTGACGCCCAAGGGGTTCCGCGACTATTTCGGCGCCGAGGTCGAGGGCCGCGCCGAGATGCTGCGCAAGATCGCCGGGGTCTACCATCGCTACGGCTTCGAGGCGCTGGAAAGCAGCGCGGTCGAGACCGTCGAGGCGCTGGGCAAGTTCCTGCCTGACGTGGACCGTCCCAACGAAGGGGTCTTCGCCTGGCAGGAAGCGGATGTGCCCGGTGGTGGCGGCGGCGACTGGCTGGCGCTGCGCTATGACCTGACCGCGCCGCTGGCCCGCGTCTATGCCCAGCACCGCAACGAATTGCCGACCCCCTATCGCCGCTACGCCATGGGGCCGGTCTGGCGCAACGAGAAACCCGGCCCGGGCCGATTCCGGCAGTTCTATCAGTGCGATGCCGACACCGTCGGCAGCGCCTCGATGGCCGCCGATGCCGAGATCTGCGCGATGCTGGCCGACACGCTGGAAGAGGTCGGCATCCCGCGCGGCGACTACGTGATCCGGGTGAACAACCGCAAGGTGCTGAATGGGGTATTGGAGGCGGCTGGCGTGATCAAATCCTCCGGTCCGCCCCACGATATTCAAGATATTACTATTGAGCTTCACTATAACGAGAAAATCGCTGATGCCGTCCTGCGCACCATCGACAAGTTCGACAAGGTCGGGGAGGCCGGCGTGCGGGAGTTGTTGGGCAAGGGGCGGCTCGATGCCTCCGGCGCCTATATCGACGGCGTGGGGCTGAGCGCGGAGCAGGCCGACCCGGTGGTTGCCTTCCTCACGTCCAAGGACGCGGATGCGGCCGGGACGCTGGCCAACCTGCGCGCCGCCGTTGGCGACAGCAAGATGGGCGCGGAGGGCGTCGCCGAACTCGAACAGATCGCTGACCTCCTCGCCGCCCAAGGCTACGGCCCCGACCGCATCGTCATCGACCCCTCCGTCGTCCGGGGCCTCGGCTACTACACTGGCCCGGTCTACGAGGCGGAACTGACCTTCGAAATCACCGATGAAAAGGGCCGCCCGCGCCAGTTCGGCAGCGTGGCGGGTGGAGGGCGCTATGACGACCTCGTCAAGCGCTTCACCGGGCAGGAAGTGCCGGCCACGGGGGTTTCCATCGGGGTTGACCGGCTGCTGGCCGCGCTGCACGCCAAGGGGCGGATGCAGTCCGAAACGACGGGACCGGTTGTCGTCACCGTCATGGACCGCGACCGCATGGCCGACTACCAGAAAATGGTGGCCGAGTTGCGCAACGCGGGCATCCGGGCCGAGGCCTACCTCGGCAATCCCA
>Ga0102928_1000003_pt1 | contig 117022 bp, 109 predicted proteins | sample SalPonR1_B_D1_MG_FD_78504 | JGI IMG/M metagenome (GOLD analysis project Ga0102928, IMG submission 78504) | Salt pond soil microbial communities from South San Francisco under conditions of wetland restoration - Salt Pond MetaG R1_B_D1_MG | ecosystem: Environmental > Aquatic > Marine >...
CATACAGTTTGCATAAACTTTATCACCAGGCTTGAGATTTGACTTATTGGCGTAAAGATTTTTAATATCTTTATATCCTTTCTCTTCAGCTTGCTCAATTAATAAGTTAATACACTCTCTTTCAGTTTTACCTTTACTTAAAAACTTTATATAATCTTTGTTTAAAGATTCCAAAGCTTTCAGTTCTTTATTGTCATATTTTGTCCATACATTTATATCTTTCATAATTTGCTCCTTTACATTTAAATGTAGTTTAGCATAAATAAAGAACTAATTCAATTATAATAGATATCTTGGTTGACATACATATAGTATACCTATAAAATTGTAATAGAATTAATAAAGAGGTGGGGAGATAATATGGATAAATCTATAGTTGTTTATATAGAATTAAATAATGGTAGAGTAACGGAATCGTCATATAAAATAACAAAGATAGCATCAGTTATAACTGCTAAGTATAAATTGGAATTACATTTAATTATTATTATAGATTCTGAAAAATTATATAAAAAAACTGTTAATAGTATCATCGAAGAATTAAAACCTATTCCAATTGATACTATATATTTTGCATATGGAAAACTTCCTTATTCCCCTACTAAATACGGGCAAATTACTAAAATGGTTAGAAATAAATTAGGTGGAGATTTAATAATATATGCAGATACTAAATTAAATAACCCCATAGCATCAATGTGTGCTGCTTACAACGGCAGTACATTAACAAAGGATTGTGCAGGTATAGAAATCAGAGATGATGGAATGATAATTATAACTGTACAAGGAGAAAAAAGATTAATAGATAAAATAATTACCGAAAATAATAGACCTGCAATAACCATAATTGACGGCGAAGATATTAATGATAATTTATTTGATAAAGTAAAACATGAATTCAAAAGAACAAAAGTGATCACAAAAGATTATTCATTTTTTGCGCAAGACAGAAATGCTCTTAATAACTATAAAGGAATAGTAGCACTAGGAGGCGGTGTAAAAGACAAAGAATTAATTCAAAAGGTTCTTGAATTCTGCGATATAAATAATTATGGTTTTGCAAGTACCAAAGCTTTGGTTGAAGAAGGTAAAGCCCCATTGGATTCATTGATAGATATAAACAATGGAATTAAAGCAGAATGTATTATTGCTTTTGGGGTATATGGAGATGATAATTTCATAAAAGCGATAAAAGATGTTAATAGAGTAGTATCTGTAAATATAGATAAGAGAGCACCGATAAATAAAATAGCCCATGAAAATATAATAGGAGATCCAAAAGAAATAATTTCTACAATGTTAAATGACTAGGCGAAAGCTTAGTCATTTTCGTTATTAAATATCCATGCAGAAAATAATACAGTTATTGGCACAGCCATAAGTATTCCAATGCTACCAACTACTCCTTGAATTATTTCAGTAACTATCAATTCTAAATTAAGTAAATAGAATAAGTCTTTGTTATATGCAAAGAATAGTAGAATAATTGAGAATGAACCACCTACATAGGCTAGGATTAGTGTATTAGTCATTGTGCTTATGGCATCTCTACCAATATTTAATCCTGACTTGATCATTTTAATAGGAGATTTATCATTCATTTCATATGCAAGTTCTTTCATAGAAGATGCCAGTGAAACAGCTACATCCATTATAGCTCCCAAAGCACCAATTACTACTCCTGCCCATACTAAACCTTTAAGATCTATTGATACATCAGATTCAAGCATTGTTAAAAGGATTGAATCCTCATCTACAAGTCCAGTTATTTGTAAGAAGGAATTAAAGACATATGCTAATATCCCTGCTACCAATATACCACCTAAATTGCCAACTATTGCGCATAAAGTTTTTTTAGTAAGACCATTTAAAATTATTACGGTGGTAAATATTATTATTGCAGAAACTATAATTGTGGCTTTATATATATTAATGCCTGATAATATTGCTGGTATATATACACCAAACAGTATTCCTAATGTAAGTATTAATGTTATTATTGTGCCAAAACCTTTTGCTTTACCTATTAATAGAATAAGAGCGAAGAAGACTAAAACTAAAATAATGATACCTTTAGTTCTGTTTGGACCAACATATTGCCAAGTCATGTTTCCATCTTTGGAATTTTCAGTGTATGTTACTAATATTTTATCATTTTTCTCAACTTTTGCAGTGCTTCCTAATACTTCGCCGGTTAAATATTGTTCAGCATTAATTATTTCACCTTCGTTTTCTCCCGTATCTAGCATGCACTTAAACGTTACTGTAGTGTTTGTTAAATCATGCTCATTGCTAACATTTTCATCGACTATAGTTATTACAGTAGCTTTTATGAAATCTTCATCGCTTTCATTTGCTGCACTATAATCAAAAGCTTTGTTGCCTAATATTATAAATAAGAATGTTGATATTGTAATAAGAGTTATAATTATTAAATCGAGTTGTTTGTTTCTTTTTTCCATAAAATTCCTCCAAATAATTGCTAAAATGATTATATCATAAATTACAAATTATGTATGTTTAAATTAAGTTTTTGTTAAGAAAACAGGGGAATGTTGTTTTATATAGAGTTTAATGATAGAATAAGTTGATTATATTTAAGGAGATACCATGACGATTTTATTTGGAGAAACAGCGAAAGCTATGCTACTAACATTATTTATGTCGATGCTTCCTATTATTGAATTGAGGGGAGCAATTCCTGTGGGAATATCCGAAGGATTAGGTTTTTACCAAGCATTTATAATTGCAGTTATTGGTAATTTAATCCCTGTACCTTTTATTGTTCTTTTTATTAGGTCAATTTTTAATTGGCTAAGGGTGAAAAGTGAAGGGCTAAATAGATTGGTAGAAAGAATGGAAGCAAAGGCTGATACGAAAAAAGAGTTGGTGAAAAAATATGAATGGTGGGGATTGGTATTAATCGTTGCAATTCCATTGCCAGGAACTGGAGCATGGACAGGATCATTAGTAGCAGCGATACTTGATATAAGACTAAAAAGAGCTTTTCCAGCTATTGCACTAGGGGTGTTGATTGCGGGAGCAGTAGTTTTATTACTTTCCTACAGTGCTTCGGCAGTTTTGATATGAGGAGGGAGTATGGATATACCTATGTATTTATTATGGCTAGCACTTGCAATAGTTTTAGGAATAGCGGAAGCTTTAACCTTAGGATTATCTAGCATTTGGTTTGCTATAGGGGCACTTTTAGCTTGCATAATAGCTATGCTTAATGGCCCATTAACATTACAAATAATAGCGTTTTTTGCAGTTTCAATAATACTTATGATATTCACAAGGCCCATATTAGTGGATAAGTTAAATATCGGAAAAGAAAAAACGAATGTAGATGCAATTATTGATAAAACGGGTACGGTTACAGTGGATATAGCACCATTTAAATCAGGTAGGGCATATATAAATGGTTTAGACTGGAATGCGATTTCCGAGGATAATATTAATATAACAAAAGATACAAAGGTTAAAGTTGTGGCTATAGAAGGAGTTAAGGTAATTGTAAAACCATTGCCTGAAGAAGTGGAGGACTAAATGGAAATATTTATAGGTTTATTAAGGGCACTACTTTTAATAATATTAGTTGCATTAATAGCTGCAAATATAAGGATAGTGCCTCAAGCAAAGGCATATGTTATAGAAAGATTAGGGGCTTATAAGAGCACATGGAATGTAGGCCTTCATTTTAAGTTACCGCTAATTGATAAAATAGCCAAAAAAGTTTCGTTGAAAGAAAAAGTTATTGATTTTCCACCTCAGCCGGTAATAACTAAGGATAATGTAACGATGGAAATTGATACAGTGGTATATTTTCAGATTACAGATCCTAAATTATATGCATATGGTGTAGAAAATCCCATGTCTGCAATAGAGAACTTAACTGCTACAACATTGAGAAATATTATAGGGGATTTGGAATTAGATCAATCATTAACTAGTAGAGAACATATTAATACTAAGATTAGAATAGTATTGGATGAAGCTACAGACCCATGGGGAATAAAAATCAACAGAGTAGAGGTTAAAAATATTACTCCACCAAAAGATATTTTGGTTGCCATGGAAAAACAAATGAGAGCTGAGCGTGAGAGAAGGGAATCAATAATAGTCGCAGAAGGTGAAAAAAAGGCAGCGATACTAAGAGCAGAAGGGACAAAGGAAGCTAAAGTATTGGAAGCAGATGCAGAAAAACAAGCTGCAGTATTAATAGCTCAAGGTGAAGCAGAAGCTATTAGAATGGTAAAAGAAGCCACTGCAGAAGGTATAAAGATGATAAATGAATCCAATCCTTCAAAAGAAGCGGTTGCATTGGAAAGCTTAAAGAGTTTTGAAACCATAGCTGATGGTCAATCCACAAAGATAATTATTCCTTCAGAAATTCAAGGAATAGCAGGATTGGCATCTGGCTTAAAAGAGTTAATTAAGGATTAATATGTATATAATATTGCTATATTTTGGTATTGCTTTTATAGGATATTTATTAGGTTCCAGGCTAAAAGGAAATATGTTTTTTATCAATTATTCTTCAAAAGTTCAAATTATTGCTATAATTTTTCTTGTCTTTTCAATGGGCATAAGTATGGGAATAAACGATAAGGTAATAATGAATTTGAATTATATTGGGTTTTATTCCTTAATTTTTACTACTATTACTATGTTATTTTCCGTTATTGTTGTTTCCATCTTTAGAAGGTTAATGGGTTTAAATCGATATGGTTTGTTTGAAACAGATAAAACGATAGAAGAGAAAATAAAAGAAGTAGAAAAAGAAAACAATAAAAAAAACACAACACATTTAATTGTAATGTCTGTGACAATTGGTATGTTAACTGGCTTTGTTGGTAAAGATTTTATAGCAGATTATGAATTTTTAATTGGATATATGATAACCATAGGATTAAGCCTTTTGCTACTATTTGTCGGTATGGATCTAGGGCTCAACGATGAATTAGTCAAATGTATAAAAGAACTGGGTATTAAGGTGTTTTTATTTCCTGTTGCTATTGTAATAGGTACTTTAATAGGCTCTGTTATTAGTGGAATCTTTATTCCTATAAATTTTAAAGAATCTTTAGCCATTGGCGCAGGTTTTGCTTGGTATTCATTTGCACCAGGGCTTATTATAGAAAAGGGATTTATAATTGTCGGAGCGATTTCTTTTATGCATAACATAATGAGAGAGGTGTTTGCAATAATTGCCATACCAATTGTTGCCGAGAAGATAGGATATATAGAAGTCCTTGGGTTAGGTGCTTCAGCTAATATGGATATAGCTTTACCTATAGTAGAAAAATCCACACATAGTATCATAGTTATATATTCATTTGTTTCGGGCATAACTGTAAGTCTGTTGGTGCCAATATTAGTACCAATATTTATTGCATAATATTCTTTACATGAATAGGTTGATATGTTAAAATATATTTGAATTAAATAAAGTTCATGTCCGAAAGGATAATAGGGAAGTAGGTGAGAGTCCTACACGGTCCCGCCACTGTAAAAGATTAGTTTTGCTATACCACTGAGAAATTGGGAAGGTGCAAAGCGTGAATTCTTGAGTCAGGAGACCTGCATGAAGTTTTTTGCAACCCAACGGGAAAATTGGGCAATGCCGTTATAACAGCGAATTCGGGCTGTGAGGTTTTCCTCACAGCTTTTAATTTTTCCCAATGCTTTTCATCTTACTTATATACTAAAAAAACACCTTACTAGGTGTTTTTTTAGATTCTTAATTTGTTTCTTCGCTATATACAATTTCTTCAGATTTTTCAGAACGTGTAAGCAAATAGTATCCTATAGGAAATAGTATTGCTAGCGCAGCAACACCTGCTCTTGATGTGCTGAAAATCTGTGTTGATATACCCATTACCATTGCGCCAAAGAATGTTGCACCTTTGCCAAATATATCATAGAAACCGAAATATTCGCTAGATTCATTTTTAGGAATTATCTTAGCATAATAGGATCTTGACATAGCCTGAATAGCTCCTTGGAAAACGGCAACAGCAACTGCCAATAGCCAAAATTCCCATGTTTTATCGAGCTGTAATGCAAATATGGTTATAAAAAAGTAACCGATTATACAAACTTTAATGATTTGTTCTGGCCTATATCTAGTGGAAAGTTTTCCGAAAATTAATACGCAAGGGAATGCTACTACCTGTGTTAGAAGTAATGCCAACAAAAGGTTAGAATCCGAAATACCAACGTCCTTACCATAGGAAGTAGCCAAATTTATTATAGTATATACTCCGTCAATGTAGAAAAAAAATGCTAATAAAAATAGATATATCTTTTTCTTATGTTTTATTGTCTTTGCAAAATTGCCCAATCGGATGAAACTTTTTTTAATTGCATCTTCTTCCTTTTCTACATAATGTAATTGCTTGTAACTTTTAAGTATAGGCAGGGAGAAAACGAACCACCATACTGCAGTAAGCATGAAAGCTATAATGGTAGCGGTAGTTGCTGTAAGCCCCACAGCTTCTGCCTGTAAAATTAGCACCAATGATATCACAAAGGGTACGCAGCTACCAATATATCCCCATGCATAACCCTTGGAGGAAAGCATATCCATTCTTTCTGGTTTGGTAACATCAACGAGCATAGAGTCATTTAATATTATCGAACTTGACATTCCTATTTTTGCCAAAATGAATAATATCAAAAATACTAACCAATTAGGCATAATAGGCATTAATGCACAGCCAACACATCCTATAAGAAGAAATGCGGTAAATATTGGTTTCTTAAAACCTCTGGTGTCAGCGATGGTGCCTATAGTAGGACCAATAATAGCAACCGCCAATGTTACAATTGCGGAAGCATAGCTTACATAAGCCGTAGAATCGTAATTTGCTACTCCTTCTGCCGAAGCTAGGTTTTTGAAGTAAATGGGAATTATCGTTGTAGCCAGTAGTACGAAAGCTGAATTGGCCACATCATACATAACCCAACTTCGTTCGAGCTTATTTAGTTTATTCATCCTTGTTCTCCTTATTTAATGATTTCGCCGCTAAAATTTAATTTAGATCTTTCTGTTAAAGGTAAATCTTTATATATACTATCGTTTAGATAGTTAAGCTCTTCATTAGTAATAGTTATGATTTCGTTTAACTTATCAAAAAGTTCCATATTTGAGCTTGCAGTAGCAGATAGTGGTTTCTTTTTGACAATCATTCCTCCGTGTTTATTATATTGTTTACCGGCCTTTAAAACAGCTTTAGCCATGATTCTTTCGACTGGATTTTTAGAAGTTACGATATTTAGTATGTTAACCATCCATTTTATAGAATTATTAATTTCTTCAGGGGTTGGCGTTTTATAGAAGGGTGCAATTATTTTACCTAAATCCAAATTGTCGTTAATATGTGGCAGTTGGTTTATAAATAAAGGGTCTTTGTTTAAATTTCTGATTATGAAGCTGTCGAACTCGGTTTCTATCCTAGAATGGGATAGGTTTGTAAGAGCCATATGTTTTTTTACTAAAGGATGACAAGCTGTATCTAGCATAAAATGGCACATAAACCCAAGCAAATAACTTATGTTTTCATTAGTAGGATTTAATTTTACGTAATCAATTGCATGGGATAAAAATACCTTTCCCTTTTCATTATGAATTTTTGTTCCCTCAATATTAATAGGGTTTTTGGAATGGGCTTTATAAAAAAATAAAATATCAGGACCATGTAGTCCTATCATAAAAGAATCTATGGTATTACCGTTTGTATTAATAATATCTTTAATACCTTTAGTTGTGCTTTTTAAAACTTGATTACCAAAGTAGTAATGTGCATAATGTGATGGCATAAGAACCTCCTAATAATATATTAATTATAATATATTTAAAAGGCTAATACAAACAAAAGTGTTAGAATTAACAGAATGTTTACTTAATAAAAAAGGAAGTGCATATGGACAGCACTTCCTTAATAACTATAATTAGATTTTAAATGTTTGAAATTTTTCTTCTTCACCAACTTCTTCAAATTGATAATCATTACCTGGAAGTACTGCATTAGTAAATATACCAACTATTGCAGCGATAGCAATTCCTGATAAAGTTATAGTGGCTTCACCTACAGGGAAGCTTACTCCTCCTACTGTGTTAAAACCTAACGCACAAACGAGTATTAGTGCTGCTATAATGGTATTCCTTGTGTTTTTAAAGTCAACCTGGTTTTCAACAACGTTTCTAATCCCGATTGCGGATATCATTCCATAAAGAATCAATGAAACCCCTCCGATTACAGCAACTGGTACAGTTGATATAATGAATGCTACTTTTGGGATAAATGATAAAATAATTGCAAAGCAAGCAGCTATTCTTACTACCAATGGATCATAAACCTTAGTTAAGGCCAAAACGCCAGTGTTTTCTCCGTATGTAGTGTTTGCAGGTCCACCAAATAGTGAAGAAAAGCAAGTAGCTAAACCATCACCTAGTAATGTGCGGTGCAACCCTGGTTTGGATAAATAGTTTTCTCCAGTGGTTGCTCCAATCGCAGAAATGTCTCCGATATGTTCCATCATAGTAGCTAAAGCTATTGGCATAATAGTTATTATTGCGCTAACATCAAATTTTGCCATTGTAATAGATGGCATACCAAGAACATTGGCATCTTCAATTCCACTGAAGTCAATTTCGCCCATAAATATAGCTACCACATAAGCAATTCCAACACCTATTACTATTGGGACGATCTTAGCCATGCCTTTACCCCAAATATTAAACCCTATGATGGAAATTAAAGCTACTAATGCAAGTACCCAGTTGGTTTGACAATTACTTATAGCAGAAGGAGCTAATATAAGTCCTATGGAAATAATTATTGGTCCCGTTACTACAGGTGGGAAATATTTCATTATTTTCTTTACGCCAAAACCTTTTATAAGTGCCGACATTAAAACGTAGACTAACCCTGCGGCTAATACACCGCCACCAGCGTATGGTAACATTTCGGTATTTGGTGTTCCGTCTATCATTGGTGCTACTGCGGCATAACCGCCAAGAAATGCGAATGAAGAACCAAGGAAAGCAGGTACTTTACCTTTGGTAAGTAGATGGAATAGAAGCGTTCCTAAACCAGCCATTAATAGCGTTGTAGAAATACTTAATCCGGTAAGTAATGGAACTAATACTGTTGCTCCAAACATTGCGAAGGTGTGTTGTAACCCTAACAGTAATGTTCTTGGCCACCCTAGGGCCCTTGCATCTTTAATTCCATCTTGAAACATTTGTTCACGTTCTTGTTTTGTCATTTCTTCCTCCTATTCTGAAGGAACATCTCGACTTAGGCTTTATTTTTCCTGAAGTTTAACGCTAGTATTGCCGTCCATACTCTTGATTTTTACAGCCACGACTTCGCTGTTTGATGTGGGTACATTTTTACCAACATAATCAGCTCTAATAGGCAATTCTCTGTGGCCTCTATCTATCAATACCGCTAGTTGTATGCTGTTTGCACGACCCTTTTCAGAAACTGCATCCAAGGCAGCTCTAACGGTTCTGCCAGTATAGAGCACATCATCTACTAATATAATGTTTTTACCTTTTACATCAAAAGGTAAATCAGTTGATTTTACTTTAGGAAGTTCGTTTATTTCACTTAAATCATCACGATATAAGGTGATATCTATAACACCTACAGGAACTTCAATACCTTCAATTGCTTTTAAATTCTCGGAAATCATATAAGCAAGAGGTACCCCTCTAGTTTTGATTCCAAGTAACACAAGATTATCCCCACCATCATTTTTTTCAATGATTTGATGGGATATTCTTCTTAAAGCTCTTGTGATATCATTTTCATTCATTAGTGTTGCTTTAAGTTTCATAGTAACTCCCTGACATAAAAAAATTGCCACACTGTATGTCATGACAAAATTACGAGATTCCAAACATAATATAATATAGTTCGGCAATATGCAATCTTGTTAGCATCACAGTACTAACTTAAAGATGTTCTTTTCATATAAATATTATATTATTTCTTTACTTGTGTCAATGGTTTTAGTATAATTACTTGGTGAATTGTGAGGTGAAAAATGGCAACACTATTATTTTATTATGCTGCAATGATAGCAGGGTACTATTTAGCATCAAGACTTAGAGATATTAAGGGACGGTTTAAAAATTTAGATAAAATTTTCAATGGTCTTATTGTCTTCTTGATTTTAATTATGGGAATTAGAATGGGTAGCGATGAAAAGGTTATAGCTAATTTGGGTATGATAGGAGCTTATTCACTAATTATGACAGTTGTGATTGTATTCTTTTCCGTATTTTTTGTATATATTGTCAGAAAAAATATAAAATTAGATAAGGAAGCTAATAATATCAAGAAAAAAGATATTATGGATGAGCTCGATGAAATGTATACTGATAAAGCAGTTGATGCAAGTAAAAAAACAACTAAATTGAGCAAAGTTACAGATACATTAAAATCTGCTGATTTATTTAGACCTGTACCAGATACGGTTGCAATTGATGGTGGTAAATATGAAGAGGATACTTCGCCTAGTAAAAATAATCTGCAAATAACAATATTAGTAGTGGTTCCACTTACATTGGGGCTTTTACTGGGATATAAGGTCATATTGCCCTGTGATATGGATGCTGGATTAATTGCAGATTTAACCGGTAACTTGTTAATTATAGGCGTGACACTTTTGCTATTTGCAATAGGTTTCAGTCTTGGATTAGGGGGTAATGTTTTATCTAGTGTTAAAAAGATCGGAATAAAATTTCTTATATTTCCGCTAGCAGCTATCTTAGGCTCGATTGTAGGAGGGGCCTTATGTGGATTCATACTTCCGATAACTATACCAGAGGGAATGGCAATAGGTTCAGGTTTTGGATGGTATACTATGGCACCAACTGTAATTACAGAAGCAGGTCACACATATGCCGGGGCAATATCCTTTATGCATAATGTAATTAGAGAAATGGGTGGAATTGTTATGATACCATTCTTCGCAAGCAAGATAGGCTTTATTGAAGCAACTGCGGTGCCGGGAGTATGTGCTATGGATATAGGTATGCCTATTATAGAAAGATGCACTAAAGAAGAATTAGTAGCATATTCCTTTGGTATGGGTGTTTCGATGAGTATTGTTGTACCTTTACTAGTTCCTTTATTTATTAATATATAATATTTATGGAGTTATTAGGTTAACTCCTTTTTTAGTATAAAACACTTGACATAATAACAATTAATATAAATAATATAATAAACAGTTTAATTTTGATTAGCAAGGGAGGGCGAATGGGTAAAACTAAAAAAAGAGATCCTTTGTATGATACTTTTAGGGGACTTTTGATATGGTGCATTCCAATATCTCATTTTACAAGGCAAGCAGGAGCTTTTTCCCTAGATACATTTGGCGGAGTTGTTTATGTTATAATAAATGTTTTCGTAATGCAAGCATTTATGTTTTTAGCTGGATATTTTTCAAAAAATGTTGATAGAAGTAGGGAAACTGCATTTAAGTCTTTGTTATGGCCTTATATTTTAAGCATATTTTTCTTTTATGAAGTAAGGCTAATTCTTTGGGGAAGTGCCACATTATATTTTAGGCAACCACCTTTTGCCATGTGGTTCTTATTAGCTTTATTTTTTTATAAAATGTTTATAAAAGATCTTATCAAAATACCTCACGTATTATGGATTAGTGTAGGACTCTATTTAGTAGCTGGTGGTATGCCATTTTTAACAGAATTTATGGCAACTGGTAGAATTGTTTCATATTTACCCTTTTTTATATTGGGATATTATACTAAACCAGAACATATAGAGCGAATAAAAGAGATTAAAAAATGGAAAGCAATATCTATGGGCATTGCTTTAATAGGTGTTGCGGTAATCTTGGCATATAAGGTTTCAGCTATAAATTATGTATGGTATTTGCTAAGATCTCCAGCATCTAGCAATGGAGTTAGCTTAAGTATGGATATGGCTATGAGATTATTGTTATTGATTTTAGGAGCAGCATGGATGGTTGTGTTATTCAATTTATTGCCGAGGAAAAATATATACTTATCATATGTTGGAAGAAATACCATGCCTGTATATATCTTTCATTTGGTAATAAGACAGTGGATGAAAGGATCGGACGGAATATCTTTGGGGTTATTTAATGCTCCAGAAGGTAATAGTATTGTTTATTATCTATTAATATTTTCACTGGCTAGTCTATGTGTTGTTGTTTTATCTTCGAAACCTGTGGTCAAATTCTATGATTTCGTCGTGGATGGTTCATATGATTTACTGATATCAAATCCAATAAAGTTTTTTAAAAAAATAAAAAAAAGATATTTTAAAGGGTGCTCTTAATAAAAGCACCCAATTTTCTAATTAAAATATCTAAATACGCCTTTAACTTTACCTACTATTGTAACATCTTCTGCAATAATAGGTTCCATCATATCATTTTCAGGTTGCAACCTTATATGATGATCTTCTTTATAGAAAGTTTTTACTGTAGCTTCGCTTTCGTATTCATTTATCATTGCAACTACTATTTCACCATTTCTAGCGGTGTCATCTTTTTCTACTAATATATAATCACCATCGTTGATACCCACATTAATCATACTATTACCACTTACTGTTAACATGAAATTTGGTTTACCCCTAACAAATCTTGATGGAACGGGGAAAGAATCTTCTATGTTTTCTTCAGCAAGTATAGGGGTGCCAGCGGCAACTCTTCCCAACACAGGTATGTTAATCACATCAGGTGATTCATAATTATCAATTTCTTTTGCATCAGTGTTATCAGCGACTAGTTTTAATGCCCTTGGTTTGCTTGGATCCTTAGTTAGTTGGCCAGTATCAATTAATGCTTTAATATCACTATGTACAGTTGAAGTGGATTTAATATTAAGTGCAGAGCATATTTCTCTCACAGTAGGGGGATAACCTTTAATATCAATTGTATCTTTCATGAATTTCAAAATAGCTTCTTGTCTAAGTTTGCATTTTTTCATAATATTTAACCGCCTTTCTCAACTATAGAAATTATATCATATGAACAAAAAATTGTAAACACATGTTCATAAATTAATTTGTTAAAACTTATTGACAAATGTGAGATTTAATAGTATACTCTTTTAAGTTAAAGAAGAAGTTATCCGCTTCTCACCTTTCTGACTAAAGTTGGTTGGGTAAATATTAGAAACCTTAGTTGCGGATACTTTTGTATCCGCTTTTATATTTTTGGGAGGTGTAGGAAATTAGCAAGGAATGTCTAATAAACGAAGAAATTCGTGATAAGGAACTAAGGGTTATTGATGATAATGGTAATATGTTGGGTGTTATCAGCAAAAGCGAGGCATTGGCTTTGGCCGATGAAAAAAAGTTGGATTTAGTGAATGTTTCACCAAACGCAAAACCACCCGTATGCAAAATACTAGATTATGGTAAATACCGTTATGAGCTTCAAAAAAGAGAAAAAGAAGCTAAAAAGAAGCAAAAAATAATACAGGTAAAAGAAATTAGATTAAGTACTTATATTGAAGAACATGATATTTTAGTAAAAGCAAAGACTGCCAATAAATTTTTAAAAGATGGAGATAAGGTTAAAGTAAGCCTTAGATTTAGAGGAAGAGAAAGAGACTATACGGCCAAAGGTAGAGCTGTCATGGAGCATTTTGCTGAAGCAGTTTCTGAATATGGAGTAGTTGAAAAGAAGCCGAAATTTGAAGGTAGAAATTTGACAATGTTTCTAATGCCTAAAATCGATAAGAAATAAACTATACATACAGGAGGAATTTAACAATGGCAAATAAAATGAAGTCTCATAGAGGCGCATGCAAAAGATTGAAGTTGACAGGAAGTGGAAAGATAAAAAGAAATAAGGCGTACAAAAGCCATATTCTGACTAAAAAGACGGCAAAGAGAAAAAGAGGTCTACGTAAATCAACAGTTTTAAAATCAGCTGATGGAAAACGTATGCTTAGATCTATGGCAAAATAGTTAAAGGGAGGTAAATTGATATGGCAAGAGTAAAAAAAGGCGTAAATGCACACAAAAGACATAAAAAAGTATTAAAACAAGCTAAAGGTTTTTATGGATCAAAAAAGAATGTTTTTAGAGCAGCTAATCCTGCAGTAATGAGAAGTCTTAGATCCGCATATGTTGGAAGAAAAAACAAGAAGAGAGAATACAGAAAGCTTTGGATTGCAAGAATCAATGCAGGAGCAAGAGCTAATGGAATATCATATAGCAGATTAATGAATGGTCTTAAAAAATCAGGTATAGAAGTTAACAGAAAGATGCTTTCTGAAATGGCAATATATGATGAAAAAGGTTTTTCTAAGATGTGTGAGGCTGCAAAAGCAGCTATAAAATAGAAATTTTGGAGCTTGAATAAAAGCTCCTTTTTTATTAAAAATAAATATGCTATAATGTTTTTTATAAATATTATGGAGAGATTATTAAATGGAGAATTTAAAAGAACGAATACTAGGGTTAATGGTTTTGTTTTATATACCTATAACTTTAGTGTATTTAGAAATTGTATTGCATTTATATATGAATATGGACTTAATATATTCTGTTATATATATTTTGTTTGCATTTTTTATTGGAACAGTTTTGTCATTAATTTTGAGTTTACTACCGAACAAAATTAGATTTAAAGCTAGTTTGGTTGTAGTGTTTTTATTGCAGTTTATATTTATTGTTGAAATACTATGCAAGGATATTTTGCAAGAATTTTATCAAGTCATAAGTGGACTTAGCGTTGCAACAAGGAATAACTTAATGGATTTTAGTGATGTTGTGACATCAAGCATAAGCGATAATTTGTTTGTAATAATTCTTATGATTTTACCTTTAATAGTTGGTGTAGTTTTTATTAAGAAAATTGAAATTATCAGTAGCGGTTTACTAAAAATTAGATTAAAATATTTGTTAATAGGTATAGTGATTTATGCAATGGCACTTTTATCATTACACTTACCTTGGGATGGAGAATTAACCCCATTAAAATTATATAAACTAGATACAGAGGTTAATAGGCAAGTTGAAAAACTAGGCCTTTCTACAATGATAAGTCTTGACATAAAGCATAGTATATTTGGGGTAGAAAGGGATTATTCCTATGATTTTGAAACTGAAAAACCAAGTGAAGAACCAATTGTAATAGAGAAAAATGAGTTGGATATTGATTTTAAAGCTATGAATGAAGCTGCAACTAATGAATCTCAAAAATGGCTTAATGAGTATTTTAATATTGTAGCACCAACGGAAAAGAATGATTATACTGGTATGTTTGAAGGATACAATGTGATATTTTTTACCCTAGAAGGCTTACATGGAGCCATGTTAGATGAAGAATTGACTCCGGCTTTATACAAAATGGCCAATGAAGGCATTGTTTTTAATAATTTCTATACACCTCTTCATTTCACAAGTACATCTGGTGGTGAATTCAGAAATCTGACAGGACTATATCCTAAAAATGGATTTCCTATTAGTATGACTGAAATAGGAGATGAAGATTTGTTGATGCCGTTTACTTTGGGTAACCAGTTAACTGAGCTAGATTATACAGTGAAAGGTTACCATGCAAATGAAAATATGTATGGTAGAAGGGAGTCACACCCTAAGCTAGGATATGAATGGATACAAAAAGGCTCAGGTCTCGAATTGGAAAGGGATAAGTATGGTAAGTACTATTGGCCTCAATCAGATCTTTATGCCATGGAAACTACCATTGATGAATACATTGAAAAGCAACCATTCCATGCATATTATTTAACTATAAGTGGACATTTGCCATACACATATGGTGCTAATGATATGGCAGAAAAAAATAAAGAGGAAATAGAAAATTCCAAGTTTTCAGAATATTCCACTTATACAAAGGGCTATTTGGCGGCCAATTTGGAAGTTGAAAAAACAGTAACTTATTTAAATGAAAGATTGGAAGAAGCGGGCATAGCAGATAATACTTTAATAATAATGGTTCCTGATCATATACCATATTTCGATATACATATAATTGAAGAACTTACTGGCAAAACCTACGGAACAACTTCACTGGAAAGTATTAATGAAGCATATATTGATTTTGAGGTTTATAGAAGTTCTCTAATTATATGGTCTGCGTCAATGGAAGAACCCATTGAAGTTGATGAATATGCTTCTCAAGTTGACATATTGCCGACGGTTTCCAATATGCTTGGTTTAGATTATGATTCAAGGCTTATGGCGGGTAAAGATGTGTTTGCTGATTGTGAAAGAATAGTAATCATGGCGTCAAGAAGTTGGATTACAGATATGGGAAGATACAATAGAGTTACATGTAAATTTGAACCTTCAAATAAATGCACAATGAGTGAAGAGGGTATAGAAGGATATATTGAAAGAATTAATAAAATAGTGGACAATAGAATTAATTCCTCGGTTTATGTGATTGAAGAAGACTATTATAACAAATTGATATTTGAATAGCTATTTTAAAACTAAATTAGAAAAATGGGTATCCAGTATAACAGAAGTTTGAGTAGCTCCGAAAAAATTTAAGCTATTTAATAGTTTTGATAATTCATTGGAGTCTATAATAATTACTTGAAGCATTGCGTTATATGGACCAATGATATGATGATGAGATATGATGTTTTTTGAATCGTTGCAGAATTTGCAGAAAGCATCATATTTTTTTTGATTTACATCTACAGAAATAAATGCTTCCATGGTCATACCTAGTTTAGAACTATCTATTTTTGTAAAATATCCAGCAATGACTCCGTTATCTTCCATTTTCCTTATTCGATCCATAACTGCAGGACTTGTTAGATTAACCATTTCGCCCATTTCTTTTAATGTGGCTTTTGAATTTTTTTGAAGGATTCTTAATATATCCTTGTCAGTATTATCCATTTCAACTCCTTAAATTAATTAAGTAATATCCATATATAATCTTAATATATTAAGATAAGTATGTCAAATCTTTAATAGAAGGTATTCTGTAAAGGGATAATTGGGAATATAATTAAATTAACAACAAGTAGTGACTTGTTTACTAACTCTCTCCAAGATGACTGATTCCCATCATCCCTGCAGGAATTAATTATCTTGAATATGACCGAATTTTAGGATTCGGTTTTTATTGTTTTTTGTAGTTTCATAATGTATAATCCTAATAAAACTATTTGGAGGAAAGGAATGGAATATTTTATAGATCATATAGGTATATTAATTGTTGTTTCAATAATTATTGCAGCAATTGGAATAGCTTTACAATATGTTTTAGTTAATAATGCAAATACTAAAAGAAAAAAGATTGAAAACAAAGAAAAGAAGTAAAAAAAACAAGAAACGCACCCTGGTGGTGTGTTTCCTGCATTGCGAAATTATATAATTAAGAAAGAACAATCAAAAGAAAATCTATTTCCTTCGACACCCATATATTAACACTAGATTATGTTGATTATGTAAAGGAAGTTTATTTAATAAGTGTGTTATAAAAGATATCCTTTTTCACATAGTTTATTTTTAATCAATTCAAATGTTTCTTTATCTTTGCATTTTATATTATGTACATGAATACCCTCCGTCAAAGCGCTGAGGGGTTTTGTTTTTTGTTCATATATATTATCTACCAAGTGCTTTGCATCATAGCGTGATGTAACATTCAAACAACCGATTAATTGACCGTATACAGGATGTTCAACAATGACGTCAATTACTTCACCGCCGTGATCAACTATGATATATAATTCATCTAAAGTATGTTCTCCATCATGTTTGCATGCGATGGTACCTATGTATGAAGAGCCGTTGTTTTTAATGTCATTTAATATGTATCCCTTGGGAGTGGCTATAATAAAGTTGTTCGCAGCTCTAAGCAAAGCAACATCTCCAACTATTACTTGACGACTAACTTTGAATTTTTCTGCGAGCTTATTGGCAGAAATGGGCATTTCTTTATCTTTTAATATGTTTAATATTTCTTTTCTTCTTTCATCAGATTTCATTTTACTACTCCTCGGTTAAATTATGATAACACCCTGTATTACATATGTCAAACAGATAATTTACAGGTGTCTTGACAGGTGTAAATTATAATGATATATTTAATAGGCTTAAAAAAATTGGGAGGACGATTAAATGAAAAAATTTCGAGCTTTTCTTAAAAGAAAAGACATAGTATTTTCTACAAAGAGGTATTTACAAGAAGCATTATCAGCTATGGCGCTTGGACTATTTGCCACATTACTTATAGGCCTAATAATTAAAACGTTAGGTCAACAAACCATCTTGCTCATAGGTGGGGAAGAAACGAGTTTAGTTGCGATAAAAACTATAGCTGATTTTTTAATTGAAACAGGAACTATGGCTATGGGCTTAATGGGGGCAGGTATTGGAGTTGCTGTAGCATGGGGACTTAAAGCACCACCTTTAGTGTTTTTTACAAGTGTAGTAACAGGAATTATGGGTGCATCATTTGGAGGACCAGCAGGTGCTTTCATAGCTACGGCAATAGGAGCAGAGTTTGGGAAAGCAGTATCAAAAGAAACAAAAATAGATATTATAATTACTCCTGCACTTACATTAATAATGGGAATGTTAACGGCTAAAATGATTGGGCCTTTTGTAGATGCTTTAATGAAAGGGCTAGGACAACTTATCATGAAAGCTACAGAATTACAACCATTTATGTTTGGTATAATAATAGCAGTAATAGTAGGGCTTACTTTGACAGCGCCTATATCAAGTGCAGCATTATGTATAATGTTAGATCTTACAGGCCTTGCGGCTGGAGCTGCTACAGTTGGTTGTTGTGCTCAAATGGTGGGGTTTGCAGTTATTAGTTATAAGGATAATGGCATAGGTGGTTTGCTAGCTCAAGGACTAGGCACATCAATGTTACAGGTCCCCAATATAGTAAAGAATCCTTGGATACTAGTACCGCCAACATTGGCGGGTGCAGTCCTTGGTCCACTGGCTACAGTAATATTTAAAATGGACAATATTGCCCTAGGTGCAGGTATGGGAACTTCGGGATTTGTAGGCCAAATAGGAACATTTACTGCAATGGGATTTAGTATGGATGTACTATTCAAAGTGATTTTATTGCATATAATCTTACCTGCTGTACTTGCATTAATGTTTAATAATGTTTTGAGAAAACTCAAAAAAATTAAAAATGGAGACTGTTTGTTGGAAGTTTAATATGAATTTGAGATGATTTTTTCGTGAAGTCTCATAATATAATTGAAATGACCCTTTTATTATGATAATATCAAAAAGAAAACTAAGACAAGGGGTAAATATATGAAAAAGTTAAGTAAAATATTAGTGTTACTACTTTTGATGTCCATGACATTGATGTTGGCTAGTTGTGGAGATTCCATTGGTGATAGATTCCAATATGATGATTTTTCGAAGTACATTACTTTGGGAGAATACAAGGGAATTGAGTATAAGGTAGCAGAAGTTGAAGTAACGGAAGAAGAAATAGAAAATCAAATTCAAGAAAACTTGCAAGCTGCCCAATTAACCAATGAACTTACTGAAGGTATAGTAAAAGCCGATGATACGGTTAATATATCATATGTTGGTAAATTAGATGGTGAGGCCTTCGAAGGTGGTAGTGGAGAAGACTATTCATTAGACTTGGCTAATAGTAATTTTATTGACGGATTTGCAGAAGGTTTAGTAGGTAGTACTGTTGGAGAAACGGTTGTTTTAAATCTTACTTTCCCTGAAGATTACAGCAATGAAGAACTTGCTGGCCAAGAAGTGGTTTTTGATGTAACTGTAAATTCTAGAACTATTGTAACTATACCTGAATATAATGAAGAGTTTATAAAAGAATATTCCGATTATAATACTAAAGAAGAATATGAAGAATATTTGAAGAATACAATGCTAGAAGAGAAAAAAGTATATGCAGAAAACGAAGCTAAATCAAATCTGTTCTTAGCGGTATTAGATGGATGCGAAATAATAGAGTATCCTGAAAATGAACTTAATGAAACTTATGAAACTGCTATAAGCTCATATGAAGATCTAGCAGTAAAATATGACATGGAATATACGGAATTTGTTGAGCAAAATCTGGGAGTTAGTGTAGAGGAGTTCGAAAATCAAGCAAGCGAGTATTCTGAAACTGTTATAAAGCAAGAATTAGTAGTTTATGCTATAGCTAAGGAAGAAGAAATCACTATAACCGATGACGAATACCAAGATTTTCTAAACGAGGCTTTAGATGAAGCTGGATATGATAGAGACAGTTTTGAAGCAGCTAATGATGGTGTTGGAATTGAAGAATATGCTAAACAGAATGATTTTTATTCGAAAATGTTAATGGAAAAAATCGTTGATTTATTAGTAGAATATAGTGCATAATATTAAACCGGCTTTGAGCCGGTTTTTTTATGTAAAAAACCTTGTTAATACATACAATATGTAGTAAAATATTATATGTGTAGGCTTATATATAGTATTAAGAATAGGAGTTATTGATATGAAGTGTCCATATTGTAATAGTCTTGCTACAAAGGTGATTGATTCTAGACCAGTTGAAGAGGGTTTAGCTATTAGAAGAAGAAGAGAATGCGAAAATTGTGGTAAAAGATTTACTACATTTGAAAAAATCGAAGAATCTCTTTTGGTTGTAATCAAAAGTAATGGAAAAAGAGAAAGCTTTGATAAAAATAAGATAGTCAATGGAATATTAAAGGCATGTGAAAAAACTGATGTTACATTTGAACAAATCGAAAAAATTGCCAATGATATAGAGCGTGGATTAAATAACACCATGGAAAAAGAAATTAAAAGTCAAGTAATCGGTAAGTTAATTATGGATGAACTTAAAAGGCTAGATCAAGTTGCTTATGTTAGATTTGCATCAGTTTATCATAAATTCACTGACGTGGGAACATTTGCAAGTGAAATTAACAAACTCCTAGGAGACGATAATGGTAAAAAATGATTTAATTAGAATTGCCATAGATGGACCAGGGGGTGCAGGGAAGAGCACTATTGCAAAGCTTGTAGCTAAAGACTTAAATATTGAGTATATTGATACAGGCGCTATGTACAGAGCCATAGGCCTTAAAATTATTAAAGAAAACATCGATTTGAAGGATCCAAAAAGACTGGAAGTAATGTTAAATGATACAGAAATCGATTTTAATAATGAAAAAATAATTCTTGATGGTGAAGATGTAAGTTTTTTTATTAGGACTCCTGAAATTTCCATGATGGCGTCCAATTGCTCTAAGGAAGCATTAGTTAGGGAAAAACTAGTTAAATTGCAAAGAAAAATCGGATCTAAAAAGAGCGTAGTTATGGATGGAAGAGATATAGGAACTAATGTACTAAAGGATGCAGAGCTAAAGGTGTTTTTAACAGCTGATAGTGAGGTTAGAGCAAAACGTAGATATAATGAGATGATTGAAAAAGGTGAAAAAGCCGACTATAACGAAATACTAGAGGACATTAATAAAAGAGATTATCAAGATAGTCATAGAGAACTTAATCCACTTAAACAAGCTGAAGATGCTATACTTTTAGATACATCATATATGAGTATAAAAGAAGTTGTAAATAGCATTAAAGGGTATATAGAGAATTTATAATTTTTGTAACGAATATTCGTTAGAACGGAGGGAACATGGCAGTAGTAAAACCATTTAAAGGAATCAGGCCAGGTAAGGGATACGCTGAAGAAGTTATCGCATTACCTTACGATGTAATGAACAGAGAAGAAGCTAAAGAAATGGCGCAGGAAAAAGCCAATAGTTTTTTGCACATATCAAGATCAGAAATAGATATGGAAGATAATTTAAGTCCATATGATAAAACTGTTTATGAAAAAGCAAAGTCAAATATGATGGAATTCCTAAGTAAAGGAGTGTTGGTCCAAGATGAAGAACCAAAGCTTTACATATACAGTGAAATCATGGATGGAAGAAAACAGACTGGTATAGTTGGTTGTGTAAGTGTTGATGATTATAATAACAACATTATCAAAAAACATGAATTTACTAGAGTGGAAAAAGAAATAGATAGAATCAATCATTTTGATGTATGTGATGCCAATACAGAGCCAGTATTTTTAACATATAGAGAAAATAAAAAATTGTCAGCTATAATTGATGGATTCGTAGCAAATAATAACCCAATTTATGATTTAGTGGCTGAGGATGGAATAATTCATCAGCTTTGGAAAATAGATGACAATGATATCGTTAATTCTATAATAGAATTATTTGATGAAATTCCTGCTTTATATATAGCAGATGGACATCATAGAACTGCTTCGGCGTGCAAAATATCAGAAAAAAGAAGGCAAGAAAATCCTAACTACACAGGAGATGAAGAATTTAATTTCTTTATGGCGGCTATATTTCCAAATACTGAGCTTAAAATATTCGATTATAATAGAGTTGTAAAAGATTTAAACGGAAAAACTAAAGAAGAATTTTTTGAAAAAGTTAAGAGTGGAGGCTTTGCTATTTCTGAAAAAGGTGATAAAGAATATTATCCTAAGGAAAAACATGAATTTTCAATGTATATAGAAGGCAAGTGGTATAGTTTAAAGGCTAAAAAAGATATAATACCTGATAACATAATAGGGGCCTTGGATGTATCAATACTTCAAGAGAATTTATTGTCCCCAATTCTAGGTATAGAAGATCCTAGAACTGATAAAAGGATAGATTTTGTTGGTGGTATTAGAGGCTTAAAAGAACTTGAAAAAAGAGCAGAAGATGATATGAAATTAGGTATAGCAGTATATCCTGTAGATATTAATGATTTGTTGTTAGTTTCTGACAATGAACTTATTATGCCTCCAAAATCCACATGGTTTGAACCTAAATTGGGAAGCGGATTATTTGTCCATAAATTATAGAAGTTTAATAATGTTTGTTTGTGGCCTATTACTATTGTTTTAGTAGGCCATTTTTGTTATAATAAATTAATGTGTGTATGGTAAATAGAAGAAAGGAATCATAATTGAATATTAAAAAATTGCCAGTGGCCGAAAGGCCAGTGGAGAAACTCCTTTTAAGAGGGGCCAGTAGCTTAAGTAACTCAGAATTACTGGCATTAATAATTCATACAGGGAGTAGAGAAAAATCGGCTATTGATTTAGCCGAAGAATTGTTGTCCATAAACTTTAAAGGTTTAAGTTATATGGGCGAACTCGCCATTGAAGACATCTTAAAAGTTAATGGTATTGGCCCACAAAAAGCTTGTGCCATTATGGCTGCCATGGAACTTGGTAATCGAATTAGTGTAGCGCCTAAGTATGATAAGTTTGCAATTAAGTGTTCTGAGGATGTAGCAAATTATTATATGCCAGAGCTTAGACATAAGAAAAAAGAATATCTTAAAGCTCTGCTTTTAAATACAAAAGGTGAAGTTGAATTTTCAGAAACAATATCTGTTGGAGAATTATCAAATACAGCGGTCCATCCTAGAGAAGTATTCAATCCTGCTATTAAAAAAAGTGCAGCAGCAATAATTATTGTTCATAATCATCCTAGTGGTGACCCTACACCTAGCGATGATGATATACAGACTACTAAAAGGCTTATTTCTGTTGGAGAGATTATAGGGATAAAGCTTTTAGATCACATAATAATTGGTGATGATAAGTATGTCAGCTTAAAAAGCATAGGGGAAATTTAATTTTGGAGGTATCATGAGCAAAGTAATACTGGTAGCATCGGGAAAAGGCGGAACAGGTAAAACTATGTTTTCTGTTAATTTGGGATGCATATTATCAAGCTTAGGGAAAAATGTTGTTATAATTGATCTTGATATGGGTATGAGAAATCTAGATATGTATCTAGGGCTAGAAGGAAAAGTAGTTTATGATACTTATGATGCTTTAAAAGGTGTTTGTAGGACAAGGCAGGCGCTTATAAAAGATGATAAATTCAAGAACCTTTCAATCATAGCAGCCTCTCCCATTAATGATTTGAACTCTATACCAAAAGAAAGCGCAACAATACTTTTTAAGGAACTAAAACAACGTTTTGATTATGTTATTATTGATGGCCCCCCTGGCGTTGGTAGTAATCTGGAGCTAGTGGCGGGTTATGCTGATGCGGGTATAGTAGTATTGACTCCAGATTATGCAGCCATACGAGATGCAGACAGCGTAGAGGCTTTTCTTAGAAAAAATAGAGTAAAAGATAGATACTATGTAATAAATAAGGCCGTATTACAATTGGAAAAGAGGGGTTTAGAAGTTAGATTTGATGAAATAGATTCCATGATTAAAGCAAAACCACTAGGTGCGATTGCTTATGATGAAAATATTCATATCTCCACAAATATGGGTGTCCCAATTGTTAGTAAGAAAAATGCATATATAACAAAAAATTTTTTAAAGATAGCAAATAGAATTATAGAAGATTAGGGAAGTTGTATACTTCCCTATAATTATTTTCAACTTGCCTTGACTATATTAGCATTTAATATTATAATAACGTAGTATGCATGAATATAATTATGAATTATTAATATAAAATTAACATAAATTAATATATAATTGGATACAATATAATATGAAAGGATGGTAATATACATGTCACACATGTCACCAATGTTATTATCACTCATTGTAGGTATTATTGCTTTAGTCTTTGGACTATTAATCGGATATATTGTTAGAAAGAATGTAGGCGAAAAACAGATAGGAAGTGCTGAATTAAAGGCGAAAAACTTAATATTGGATGCTGAAAACAATGCCGAAACGATAAAAAAAGAAAAAATCATTGAAGCCAAGGAAGAAGCACATAAAATACGCAATGATGTTGATAAAGAAGTTAGAGAAAGAAGAAACGAAATACAAAAATCTGAAAGACGTTTGTTTCAAAAAGAAGAAAGCGTTGACAGAAAGTTAGATAATATTGAAAAAAGAGAAAACAACTTAACTAAAAAAGAAAAGAGCTTAGAAGAGAAGGATAAAGAAATTGAAACATTTATAGAAAAGCAGATTGAAGAATTAGAAAAGATATCTGGTTATACTAGGGATGAAGCAAAAGACATCCTTTTGAAAGAGTTGGAAAAAGATATTAGACATGATGCATCAGTTTTAATCAAAGAAATCGAAACTGAGGCGAAGGAAGAAGCTAATAAAAAAGCTAATGAAATAATCATAGGGGCAATTCAAAGATGCGCAGCAGACCATGTGGCTGAATCAACAGTTTCAGTAGTTCCATTACCTAATGATGAAATGAAGGGTAGAATCATTGGCAGAGAAGGTAGAAATATTAGAGCAATTGAAACATTAACAGGAATAGATTTAATAATTGATGATACTCCAGAAGCAGTAATTCTATCAGGATTTGATCCAGTTAGAAGAGAGATTGCAAGACTCACTTTGGAAAAATTAATAGTAGATGGAAGAATACATCCAGCAAGAATAGAAGAGATGGTTAACAAATCTACTAAAGAGGTTAATAATATTATTAAAGAGGAAGGTGAACAGGCTTGTTTCGAAACAGGGGTTCATAATCTTCATCCGGAATTAGTAAAACTCTTAGGTAGACTAAAATATAGAACTTCTTATGGACAAAATGCACTAAAACATTCGATAGAGGTTTCCCATTTGGCAGGTCTGATGGCTTCAGAATTGGGATTTGACTCTAGAATGGCAAAGAGAGCTGGTCTATTACATGATATAGGTAAGGCAATGGATCATGAAGTTGAGGGTACACACGTTGAAATAGGTGTTAATATATGTAAGAAATATAAAGAATCTGGCAAAGTAATAAATGCGATAGCTGCTCATCATGGAGATGTTGAACCAAATACTTTAGAAGCAGTACTAATTGCAGCTTCGGATGCTTTATCAGCTGCTAGACCTGGAGCAAGGAGAGAAACTCTTGATTCATATATAAAAAGACTAGAAAAACTTGAGGAAATAGCAAATACAACTAATGGAGTAGACAAATCATATGCTATACAAGCAGGAAGAGAAATAAGAATTGCAGTGAAGCCTGACCAAGTTAAAGATGATGAAGTGGCGATTCTTGCAAGAGATATATCTAAAAAAATAGAAGAAGAGCTTGAATATCCAGGACATATAAAAGTAAATGTTATAAGGGAAACTCGAGCGATAGACTATGCTAAATAGTTATTTCAAACTCCTCAGCTTTTGAGGGGTTTGTTTAATAGAGGTGAAAGTTGTTTTATTCTAATAGCTCATTAATTGATAATAATGATTTTAGAAAAAAACTGTTGGTACTTGCAATACCTATAGTTTTACAAAACTTAATAGCAGTTTTACTCAATCTAATTGATGTACTTATGATAGGAATAATTGGAGAAAAGGAATTAGCGGCAGTAGGTGCCTCCATGCAACTTGTTATGGTAATTATAGTTAGCATATTTGGTTTTTATAGCGGGTCTTCTGTACATGTTGCTCAATACTTTGGTGTAAAAAACATACCTGCAATTAGAAAAATAATGGGTATAGATTACGTTTTTGGTTTAATCTTTTCCAGTTTAGCCATGGTTTTATGCTTAGTCTTTCCTGAATTTTTATTAGGTCTGTTTACGGATGATGATTATGTAATAAGAGTCGGTGCAGAATATTTAAGCATAATATCGTTAGCATTTCCTTTAATTGCCATATCCTTTAATATAGCTTTTAATTCCAGGGCGGTACAAAGACTTAAGGCTGTTACTATAATTAATATTGTTGCTATAGTAACAAATACATTTCTTAATTATTGTCTTATTTATGGAAAGTTTATATTTCCTGAATTAGGCGTAAAAGGTGCAGCAATCGCAACAGTAATTGCAAGATCTGGAGAGTGTTTTGCTCTTTTAATATATATATATGCTAGCAAAGACCATCCTTTTAAAGCAAATATAAAGGAGCTCTTTTCTTTTGATAAAATTATGATAATTAAAATATTTAAAACAACTTGGCCAGTATTGATAAATGAGTCTGGGTGGTCGGCAACTACTGCTTTAATATTTGCAGCTTACGGCAGGATTGGGCCAGTAGCTCTAGCAGTAATGCAAGTGGTCAATGTGGTGGTTGAACTTTTCATGGCATTTTTCATGGGACTTGGTAACGCTTCAGCAGTAATAATTGGTGAAGCTCTTGGAAGAGGCGAAACAAATATAGCCTTTGAATATTCAAAGAATTCTTTAAAATATGCATGGATAATGAGCATAATTTCAACAATTTTGGTAGTATTAATAAGGCCCTTGGTGGCCGATGTTTACAATTTTAATAATTATACAACTAAAGTGTTATTAGTTACTCTATTAACCTATTCATTTACTCTTGTATTTAGAGAAATTTCATATATGCTAATTTGTGGAATTTTAAGAGCTGGGGGAGATACTTTTTATTGCATGGCAGGTGAAGTTGGTATAAATATATTAATAGAAGTACCAGTTGCTTTTTTAAGTATTACCTTATTTGGAATGCCGTTACACATAGCTGTAATTTTAGTAGGTCTAGGAGAAGTTATAAAAACAGTTGTATTTTATCGTAGATATTATACAAAAAAATGGTTGAATAAATTAATATAATGGAGGAGAAATTGATATATTTAGATAATGCGGCGACAAGTAGACAATATGATGAGGTTATTGAAAAAATATATGAAATTAGTAAAAATTCATATGGTAATCCATCATCCTTACATTCATATGGTTTGAAATCTGAAAAATTAATAAATAGTGCTAGAAAACAAATTGTTGATATATCAGGCTTTTATGGCGGAATATATACAGCTTCGGGGACAGAAGCAGCTAATTTGGCAATTTTTTCATCTAAAAATAAAAGAAGACACAGAAAAAAATACATAACAACTAAAATAGAGCATCCTGCAGTTTTAGAAAGTATGAAAAAGCTTGAGGAAGATGGCAATAAAGTGATATATTTAGATGTTGATAAATTTGGGTTAGTCAATTTGAAGCAGTTTGAAAATGAATTGGATGAAAATACTGCATTGGTTAGTATTATGACTGTCAACAATGAAACGGGAACTATACAACCTATAAATGAAATTAGTAAGATTATTAAAGTTAAGAATCCAGAAACAATTTTTCATACTGATGCTGTGCAAGCCTTTGGCAAAATCATGGTTAATGATATAAAGGCAGATATGATGTCCATAAGTGGACATAAATTCCACGGACCAAATGGTATTGGGATGTTGTTATTTAACAAAAATGTTAATTTTAAAAACTTTATCCATGGTGGAGGACAAGAAAATGGTATCAGATCCGGTACTGAAAATTTCCCATCATCGGTGGGAATGTCTATGGCAGCTAAAATTTCGTACGAAGATTTTGAATCAAAGAGTAAATCGATTAAAGAATTAAACAATTATTTATATAGAGGTTTAAGTGAGGAAATAAGTGAAATTAGATTAAATGGCGAAAGTATCATTGGAGAAGGAATTAATGACTATGGAAAAAGATGTTCATCAATACTAAATGTTTCTTTCTTGGGTACTAGAGGAGAAGTTATCTTGCATACTTTAGAGCAGGATGAAATATATATATCTACAGGTTCTGCTTGTTCTTCTAATAAAAAGGGTAAAAGTCATGTACTCAGTAGTATGGGATTAAATAATAAAGAAATCGAAGGTGCAATCAGATTTGGTTTTTCTGAATTTAACACCTTAGATGAAATGGATATCGTTATTGATCGAATGGCAAAAGCTGTTAAAAGATTTAGAAAACTAGGTAGCTATAGATAGGAGGAAAATTTGAACGAAAAAAATATTTATATAGTTAGATGTGGAGAAGTGGCACTGAAGGGCACTAACAAACCATATTTTGAAAGAATGCTCGTAGAAAGAATAAAAAAAAGCCTTAAAAGTATAGATGATACAGAAGTTAAAAGACTTGAAGGCTTAATATTCGTGAGAACAAATAAGGATACGGAAGAAAAAGAGATAATTAAAAAAGTATCTAAAGTATTCGGTGTTGCATCAATTAGCCCTGCCGTAGAAACTGAAAGCAATTTGAACGATATTGGAAAAGCAGCAATATCATATATGATGAAACAGATAGAAGAAAAAGATGTTAAGACTTTCAAGGTAAAGGCCAAGAGAGCTGATAAAAATTTTCCTATTAAATCTCCTGAAATTGCAAAGATTATTGGTTCACATATTTTAAAGGGTTGCAAAGTGCTAAAGGTAGATGTACATAACCCTGAGTGTGAACTGTTTATAGATGTTAGACATGATAAAACATATATATATCAAGACAAGATAAAAGGATTTGGTGGATTGCCTTTGGGAACGAATGGTAAAGGTATGGTTCTCTTCTCTGGAGGAATAGATAGCCCGGTTGCTGCCTTCATGATGGCAAAGAGGGGCATGGTCTTGGAAGCTGTTCATTATCATTCGTACCCATACACAAGTGAAAGAGCGCAAGAAAAGGTAGAAGAACTGGTGAAAATAGTCTCCACTTACACGGGCTATATCAATTTACACATTGTTAATTTATTGCCAATCCAAGAGCAAATAGTTGAAAAATGCCCTGAAGATGAGACTACAATATTGGTTAGACGCTTTATGATGAGGATAGCTGAGAGGATAGCGATTGATAATAAATGTATGATGCTAATCACAGGGGAAAATCTTGGACAGGTTGCAAGCCAAACTGCTGAAGCTTTAGTAGTTACGGATGCGAGTGTAAATCTTCCTATTATGAGACCATTAATAGCAATGGATAAAATCGATATTATGGAAAAAGCAAAAGAAATTGAAACATATGAAACATCAATACTTCCCCACGAAGATTGTTGTACTGTTTTTTTGCCCAAACACCCTGTAACTAAACCAAAACTCGAAAAAATATTAGAATCAGAAAGTGTATTAGATATTGATAATCTTATAAGTGATGCGGTTAATAAGGCGGAAACGGTTCACATAAACGGTTAAGAGTCATTTTTGCATCACCATAATAATGGACGAAAAAGTTAATAAATAATTAGAAATAAAAAGTCTTGAAATATTGTTAAATTTATGTTTAAATAATACTGCATGTGTTAATAGCAATGCTATGTAAATACGGTTAATTATCCCTTTAAGAAGGGCCGTTATTAATATTTAAGGAGGCATATACATGAACTTTCAACTAACGAAAGAACAAGAATTCGTGAGACAAATGGTTAGAGAATTCGCTACTAATGAAGTTGAACCATTAGCTGCTGATATAGATCAGGAGCATAGATTTCCAACAGAATCAGTTGAGAAAATGGCTAAATACGGGTTATTAGGAGTTCCATTTCCTACGGAATTAGGCGGAGCAGGTGGAGATCACATCTCTTATGCGATAACAGTAGAAGAATTATCTAGAGTTTGTGGATCAACAGGCGTAATTTGTTCAGCACATACATCACTTTGTTGCTGGCCAATTTTCAACTATGGTAATGATGAACAAAAAGCTAAATACTTACCAGATTTATTAAGTGGTAAGAAATTAGGAGCATTTGGATTAACAGAACCAGGTGCAGGAACAGATGCTGGTGGACAGCAAACAAGAGCAGATTTAGATGGTGACGAATGGGTACTTAATGGTGCTAAAGTATTTATCACAAATGGTGGTTATGCTGATACATTTGTTGTTATGGCAATGACAGACAAAGCTAAGAAAACTCACGGTGGAATAAGTGCATTCATCGTAGAAAAAGGTGATCCTGGTTTTTCAATTGGAAAGACAGAAGATAAGATGGGTATCAACGCATCTTCAACAACAGAGCTTATTTTCCAAAACTGCAGAATTCCTAAAGATAGATTATTAGGGAAATTAGGTTCAGGATTTAAAGTTGCATTATCTACATTAGATGGTGGACGTATAGGTATCGCTTCTCAGGCATTAGGTATCGCACAGGGCGCATTCGATGTTACTGTAGAATACATGCTTGAAAGAAAACAGTTTGGTAAGAAGTTATCTCAATTCCAGGCATTGGCATTTGAAATGGCTGAAATGAAAACTAGAATTGAAGCAGCTAGATTATTAATCTATAAAGCAGCTGATATGAAGGATAAGCACATGGATTATGGTGAAGCTTCTGCAATGGCTAAACTTTATGCTGCAGAAACTGCTATGTATGTAACTACTAAGTGCGTGCAGTTCCACGGTGGATATGGCTATACTAAGGATTATCCTGTAGAAAGAATGATGAGAGATGCTAAAATTACTGAGATTTATGAAGGTACTTCAGAAGTTCAGAAGTTAGTTATTGCAACTCGTACATTCAAATAATAATTAAGGAGGAAATTTAGATATGGCATTTAGAATTATAGTTTGTGCAAAACAGGTACCAGATACAAATGAAATTAGAATAAATCCAGAAACTGGAACTCTAATCAGAGATGGTGTACCTAGTATTTTAAATAACGATGATGCCAATGCTTTAGAACAAGCATTAGCAATCAAGGATAAGTACGATGACGTAACAGTTACAGTTGTTTCAATGGGACCTCCTCAAGCTACAGATATGTTGTTTGAGTGTGTTGCAATGGGAGCAGATGATGCTATCCTTATAAGTGATAGAGCAGTTGGTGGCTCAGATACATGGGCTACATCAAATGCAGTTGTTGCTGGAATTGATAAGTATGTAAGAGATAACGGAGATTATGATATAATCTTTGCTGGTAGACAAGCGATAGATGGAGATACTGCTCAGGTAGGTCCTCAGATTGCTGAAAAACTAGGCATACCTCAAGTAACATATGTGGAAGAATTTGAAATGGACGATAATCGTAAAGAAATCACTGTTAAGAGAAAGATGGAAGACGGTTATGAATTGATCAAGATTAAGACTCCTTGTATGCTTACAGCTATCAAAGAGTTAAACTCACCAAGATATATGCATATTAAGGGAATCTATGATCAAAATAAAGACATTAAGGTATGGAATGCAGAGGACATCAACGTAGATAGAAATATAGTTGGTTTAAAAGCATCTCCTACAAATGTATTCAGATCTTTCACACCTAAGCCAAAGGGCAAAGGAATTGTTGTTGAAGGAGATACTGATAAAGATTTAGCAAGTAATTTATTAATCGGCTTAAAAGGTAAGCACGTTATATAGGAGGATTAAACATGTCAGAAATATTTGCAGATTACAAAAATATCTGGGTCTACGCAGAACAGAGAAATGGCAAGTTGATGAATGTAGCTCTAGAGCTTATCGGCGAAGCTTGCAGACTAGCTGGAGAAATCGGTGAAGGAACTGAAGTGTGTACACTTTTAGTTGGTAACGACATCGATCACCTAGCTCAGGAATGTTTTGACTATGGTGCTAACAAAGCATACATGATTCAAGACCCATTACTAGAAAAATATAATACAGATGGTTATACTAAAGTTATAGTAGACACTATCAATGAGTACAAACCAAGTATCGTACTATTAGGCGCTACTCATATAGGTAGAGACTTAGCACCAAGAGTAGCAGCAAGATTAGATACTGGTCTTACAGCTGACTGTACTCAATTAAATATCAGTGTTAAGCACTATATTGAATATGCAGAAGCTAACACTACATTAAATACTGCTACATTGGACCCTAACGATCCTGATAAAGGATTAAAGATGACTCGTCCTGCATTTGGTGGTAACTTAATGGCTACTATCGTATGCAAGAACAACAGACCTCAGATGTCTACAGTACGTCCTGGCGTAATGCAGAAAAGAGATAAGGTTGAAGGAGCCAAGGGTGAAATCGTTAAAGTTGACTACAAACTAGCTGCTGATGATATTCACATTGAACTTTTAGATGTTGTTAAATCAGCTAAGGAATTAGTTTCATTAACAGATGCAGATATTATCTGTTCTGGTGGTAGAGGACTAGGAGATGCTTCTGGTTTCGAACTAATTAAGAAATTTGCTGATAAAGTTGGCGGAGTAGTTGGTTCATCAAGAGCAGCGGTTGATGCTGGTTGGATTGATCATTCTCACCAAGTAGGACAAACTGGTACTACAGTAAAGCCTAAAATTTACTTTGCATGTGGTATATCAGGAGCTATTCAGCATCAAGCTGGTATGAAGTCTTCTGATATTATTGTAGCTATCAATAAAGATGCAGATGCACCTATATTTGAAATTGCAGACTTTGGTATCGTTGGTGACCTTTATAAGGTTGTCCCTGAAATCATTGCACATTGGGATGAAGCAGAAGCTCTTTATGATGCAGCAACAAAATAAATTGGATTAACTTAAAAACCAAGGGCTTGCCCTTGGTTTTAAATTACTTAATTTTACTAATTATATCTAGTATGTTTGATTTAGGAAGCCCCATGACATTAGTGTAACTTCCTTCATATTTATCTATAAATTTACCAAATATACCTTGAATGGCATATCCACCGGCTTTATCATAAGGTTCTTCAGTGTTTATATAACTTAAAATATCTTCCTCAGATATTTTCTTCACAAAAACCTTAGTTTCGACATGACTTACATATTTTATATCATTATCTATATCTATCACTGCTATTCCGGTTGAAACCACATGAAATCTGCCGGAAAGAGACTTAATCATAGAATATGCTTCATTTTTTGAATTTGGTTTACCTAAAATTTCATTATTATATACAACAGTATCAGAGCCTATAATTATATTATACCCTTCAATATCTCCGTGTTTATAAATATACATAGCTTTTTTAAGTGCTAAGTGCATCACAGTGCTTATGTAATCATTAATAATGGGAGAATCTTCAATAATATCCGCGGGCATTGAAATTGCTGATATACCAAAATCTTCCAATAATTGTATTCTTCTAGGTGATTTTGATGCTAATATATATTTTTTCATATAATTACCTCCGTATTTATTTTAGCACATTTACTGATAATATAAAATACTTTGGCAGGAAACTAAAGAATGGGATTAATATTGAAGACTTTGATTAAGGCCACTACTTTTCATTAAAATTACTCATTTATAACACCTCAAATAGTTTACTTTAATAACAAAATATGATATTATTTTTAAGATAGTATGAAGTATTAGGTTTTAAACCTTAAATATATTAAAGAGGTGAATATTATGGCAAAAGAAAAAGTGAATTTTGAAGAAGAACAGGTTAGAATCAGTTATAGGCACACTACTTCACATATTTTAGCTCAAGCTATAAAAAATTTATGGCCTGAGGCAAAACTTGCAATTGGACCTTCGATTAAAGATGGCTTTTATTACGATATAGATCTTGATTATAAAATAAATGATCAAGATTTGCTTAAGATTATGAAGGAAATGAAGAAAATAATTAAAGCAAATTATAAGCTTGAAAGATTTGAGCTTCCTAGAGATGAAGCGATTAAATTCATGGAAGAGAGAAAAGAAGACTATAAAGTTGAACTTATTGAAGATTTAGCTGATGATGCAGTTATTTCTTTCTATAGACAAGGAGATTTTGTAGATCTTTGTGCAGGTCCACATATGGACTCAACTGGTCAAATTACGGCAATAAAACTAACTAGTGTCGCTGGCGCATATTGGCGCGGTGATGAAAATCGTAAAATGCTACAAAGAATATATGGAACTTGTTTCCCGTCCCAAGAAGAGTTGGACAATTATATTAAAAAAATAGAAGAAGCTAAAAAAAGAGATCACAGAAAAATAGGCAAAGAAATGGATTTGTTCATGCTTAACGATGTGGGCCCAGGATTCCCTTTCTTTCTACCTAATGGAATGGTTATAAGGAATTCCTTGGAAAATTTCTGGAGAGAAGAACATAACAAGCATGGTTATCAAGAAATTAAAACACCATTAATAATGAACGAAGAACTATGGAGAACTTCAGGACATTGGGATCACTATAAAGATAACATGTACTTTACTAAAATAGATGATGAAGATTATGCAATTAAGCCTATGAATTGTCCGGGTGCTATGATTGCCTATAAAAGAAAGATGTATTCATACAGGGATTTTCCAATGAGAGTTGGAGAACTTGGTCAAGTGCATAGACACGAATTATCGGGGGCGCTTCATGGTCTTATGAGAGTCAGAACTTTTACGCAAGATGATGCACATATTTTTATGCTACCCGAGCAAGTAAAAGATGAAATCATTGGTGTAACTAAATTTATAGATGAGGTTTACAAGCTTTTTGGGTTTAAATATTTTGTTGAATTATCAACAAGGCCTAAAGATTCAATGGGTACTGATCAAGAATGGGATATGGCAGAAACTGCATTAAGTGAAGCCATGAAAGAAATCGGCGTTGAATACATTCTAAATGAGGGAGATGGAGCATTTTATGGCCCGAAACTTGACTTCCATTTAGAGGATTCAATCGGAAGAACTTGGCAATGTGGTACTATTCAATTGGATTTACAAATGCCTCAAAGATTTGATTTAACATATGTTGGGTCAGATGGTGAAAAACATAGACCACTAATGATTCATAGAGTAATATTTGGTTCTATAGAAAGATTTATTGGTATATTGATTGAGCATACAGCAGGTAAATTCCCCCTTTGGATAGCACCAGTGCAAGTTAAGCTACTTACAGTTACTGAAGCCCAATCAGAATATGCAACAAAAGTTAAGGAAAAACTTGAAATAGCTGGTTTAAGAGTTGAATTAGACATAAGAAATGAAAAAATCGGATATAAACTAAGGGAAGCTAGGAATCAGAGGACTTCGTATATTTGTGTAATTGGAGAAATCGAAGCAAAAGGAGACACTTTATCTGTTAGGTCTAATAAGGAAGGTGATTTAGGGACAATCGGTGTTGAAGACTTTATAGCTAACTTGGTAAAAGAAATAGAAAATAAAGTTATGTAGGAGTATATATGAATGAGAATGATAGCACACATAATTTAACGTATGATGATTACAAAGAAAAAAAATCAAAAAATAAAAAATCAAATAAAAAAGGCTTAATAATATTTGCAATATTAGTAGTAGCCATAATAGTTCTAGGGGTATCATGCAATAATGTAATGAAAACGCTTATTTATGGCGATGGCGAAGCAACTAAGATAGACTATAGCCAAGATTATATAGCAGTAATAAGTGTAGAAGGTACTATATCTGATGCTTCAGATTCCTTAATTGAGAGTCAAACATATAATCATAATTATACGATGAATGCTATAGACCAAATTATCGCAGACGAAGATAATAAGGCTTTAGTTCTTAAGATTAATTCTCCAGGTGGAAGTGTGTTTACAAGTGATGAACTTTATTTAAAATTACTGGAGTACAAGGAAACAGGTAGACCGATTTATTCAGCAATGGGTTCTATGGCAGCCTCAGGGGGCTATTATATAGCAGCTCCCAGTGATAGAATTATTGCCAATAGAAATTGTTGGACAGGTTCTATTGGTGTAAAAATAGGTACTCTATATGATTTTACTGAATTGATTGAAACATTGGGCATAAAAGCTGAAACTATAACTTCTGGAGAAAATAAAAATATGGGAGATTCTTTTGAAGAAATGACAGAAGATCAAAGAAAAATATTCCAAAGTCTAGTGGATGAAGCTTATGAACAATTTGTCAAAATAGTAGCGACAGGTAGGGGTTTAACAATTGATGAAGTAAAGACATTGGGAGACGGTAGAATATTTACTGCAACCCAAGCATTAGAGAATGGTCTAATTGATGAAATAGGCGACTACGATTATGCGATAGATTCTTTGATGGAAAATGAAAGTTTAGAACGCTGCGATGTAATCTATTTATATCCTGAAGAAGAGAATGACATTTTTAGTTTATTAACTGGAAGCTTAAATAATAATGCTGAAAGTGAATATAAAGAGTTGATAGAAATGGTTAGTAACAGTGATAAATTCACAGTTACATATATGTCAAATGTAATTAAATAAGCATAAAGGATGTGATTAAATGGCGGTAAAATACAAAAGAGTTTTAATTAAAATTAGCGGAGAAGCGTTGGCTGGCATTGGCAAATTCGGAATAGATCCAGAAACTACTCAAATTATTGCGAAGCAGATAAAAGATATAAATGAATTGGGTGTACAGGTTGGCATTGTAGTAGGTGGAGGTAATTTCTGGAGAGGAAGAACTAGTAATTTCATGGATAGAGCAACTGCCGATTATATGGGAATGTTGGCTACAGTAATGAATTCAATGGCTCTTCAAGATGCGCTTATTTCAATAGGTAGTTCGGCAGTTGTTGAAACAGCAATAGAAATGAAAGAGATTGCAGAGCCGTATGCTAGAAGAAGGTCAATTAGTCATTTAGAAAAAGGCAAAGTAGTAATCTTTGGTGCAGGAACAGGAAGTCCATTCTTTTCAACAGATACTGCAGCAGCTCTAAGAGCTGCAGAAATTGAAGCAGAAGTAATACTATTGGCTAAAAATGTGGATGCAGTTTATTCTGATGATCCACAAACAAATCCAAATGCAGTAAAATATGATGAACTGGAATTTATGGATGTTATTGATAAAGATTTAAAAGTTATGGATTTAACAGCGGCAACACTATGCAAGGATAACAATATAAAAATACATGTTTTTGCTATAACAGAAGAAGGTAATTTGATGAAAGCAATAAATGGAGAAAAAATAGGAACATTGATTAAATAACGGAGGAATATTATGAGTCATTCACATTTGAGTTTAGAAGAAAGAATTGAAAAAAGTATAAATATATTAAAAGAAGAATTAAATGCTATAAGAGCGGGAAGAGCGAATCCTGCCATCTTAGATAGGGTAGAAGTGGATTATTATGGTTGTATGACACCATTAAAAAGTTTAGCAAATGTTTCAGTGCCAGATCCTAGAACACTTATGATTTTGCCTTTTGATGCTAACTCAATTGGAAATATTGAAAAGGCAATTAATATTGCAAATATTGGAATTAATCCTAACAATGATGGTAAATGCATTAGACTATCAATACCAGTGGTTACAGAAGAGAGAAGAAAAGAACTTCTTAAAGATGTCAAAAAAATTGGTGAAGATGCTAAGGTGGCCATTAGAAATATTAGACGTGAAGAAAATGATATTTTAAAAAAACAAGAAAAGAATCATGAGATAACAGAAGATGAGCTAACTGATGGGTTGGATGAAGTACAAAAAACAATAGACAAGGCCATTGCGGATGTTGATAGTATTATCGAAAATAAAGATAAAGAAATCATGGAAGTATAATATCTAACGTGGCCAAGGCCACGTTATTTAAATAAGGTGAAAAAATGCTTGATAAAGAAAATATGCCAAATCATGTTGCAATAATCATGGACGGGAATGGAAGATGGGCTAAAAAGAAAAATGTTCCGAGAGTTTTAGGCCATAACGCAGGAATGCAAGCTATGAAAAAAATTGTTATAGCATCTAAGGAATTGGGGATTAAATATTTAACGGTTTATGCATTTTCTACTGAAAATTGGAAAAGAAGCGAAGATGAAATTAAAGGAATATTTAGTCTCTTAATAAAATATGTAAATAGTGAGCTAAATGAACTTAATGATAATAAAGTTAAGGTAAATATTATAGGTGATTATAATAGTATCCCAGAGAGTGCTAAAATTAAATTGAAGGAATTGATGGAAACCACAAGGGAAAATGATGACCTGATTTTTAATATAGCCCTTAACTATGGAGGAAGAGCTGAAATAGTAAGAGCAGCCAATAATTTAATTGCGGAGGGAAAGGATAACATCACAATTAGTGATATTTCTAGCAAGTTATATACAGGAGAACTTGATATACCTGATCCTGATCTTTTAATAAGAACAAGTGGAGAAGAAAGAATTTCTAATTATTTATTATGGCAATGTGCATACAGCGAATTTGTGTTTACCGACGTATTGTGGCCAGATATGGATAAAAAAGAATACGAAAGACTATTGGAGATTTACCAAAGCAGAAGTAGAAGATTTGGGGGAAGATGTTAAATGAAGACAAGAGTATTATCAGGGTTAATTATGGTTCCTTTGATATTGATATTATACTTTGGTGGTTATGTTCTTACAGCAGCAGGTTTCATAATATCATTGATTGCTATTAAAGAATTTTACAATGGATTTAAAAATATGGGTATTAATCCTTCATACATTATTGGTTACGTGGGGTTGTTATCAATATATGGCATACACATGTTTTTAAATGATGATGCTACATATTTAATGTTATGGATAGTACTTTCTGTAATGGCAGGACTTATGTATGGTATGGATGTGGTTAATCGAAGTATTAATGATAGTATATCAACCATATTGGGGCTTATATATGTTGTCTTTTTCTTATACCACATAATTTTAATTGATAACATTGGTGAATACAGCATATTAATTTGGTTGGTTATAATAACTGCTTTTTCCACAGACATAATGGCATATTTTACAGGTTATTTTTTTGGTAAACACAAATTAGCGCCAAAATTAAGCCCTAAAAAGACCATTGAAGGAGCAATTGGAGGAGCATTAGGTAGCATTTTGTTTAGTGGTATTTTTGGATACTTTATAGTACCAAGATTGTTTATGCATTGTTTAATTATTGGGTTAATAGGTGGAATTGTTTCTCAATTTGGTGACTTAACAGCATCTGCAATGAAAAGAAAGATGGGAGTCAAAGATTATGGCAATTTAATACCAGGTCATGGTGGTATTATGGATAGATTTGACAGTGTAATATTTATGGCACCAACCTTATATTACTATATTATGTTAGTATTAATTTAATGGAGACTTTATGAAAGAAATAATAATCTTAGGTAGTACGGGCTCAATAGGCACACAAGCTTTGGAAATTATCAAAGATAATTCTGATAAATTTAGAGTTTTGGGCTTGAGTTGCAGAAATAGTATTGAATTAATTGAAAAGCAAATAGCTGAATATAAGCCGAAATTTGTTTGTGTCAATAAAGATGTTGATGCAATAGAATTAAAAGAAAAATTCCCTAAAGTAGAATTTTTCTGTGGTGAAAAGGGACTTTGTGATATTGCTAAGATAAAATGTGATTTGATACTTAATTCGTTAATGGGGATAAGTGGTTTGTCTCCCACATATTTTGCTATAAAAAATGGAACAGATATAGCTTTGGCAAATAAAGAAACTATGGTAACTGGTGGCAAATTAATAATTGATTTAGCTAAAGAAAAAGGTGCTAAACTATTACCAGTTGATAGCGAGCATAGTGCAATTTTTCAGTGTTTAATGGGAAATAGTAAAAAAAGTATAAAGAAATTGATTATCACTGCTTCAGGAGGGCCATTTAGAGGTATGTCTTTAAATGAACTTAAAAATGTGACTTTAAAGCAAGCCCTTAATCATCCCAACTGGAATATGGGTAAAAAGATAACAATAGATTCTGCTACAATGATGAATAAAGGCCTTGAAGTAATTGAAGCAAGATGGTTATTTGATGTGCCATACAATAGAATTGACGCTGTTGTACATCCAGAGAGTATAATACATTCAATGGTGGAATTTGAAGATACATCAGTTATAGCTCAATTGGGTATCCCTGACATGAAAATACCAATAGGAATGGCATTTAATTATCCAAATAGGCTAAAATATGATTGTAAAAGTCTAGACTTATTAAATGAAGGTTCGTCTCTAAACTTTGAAAAACCAGATATGGAAGTGTTTAATTGTCTAAAATTGGCGTATGATGCCTTAAGAGAAGGAAATGGTGCTACAGTAGTATTAAATGGAGCTAATGAAATTTTAGTAGATGCTTTTTTGTCAAACAAAATTGGATTTATAGATATTCAGAATAATTTATATAAGATGATGAGCATGGGTTTAAATGGAAAAATTAAAACCATTGATGAAATATTAGAACTTGATAAAGAAGCTAGAAGAAAAACCATAGAATTAATAAATTGAGGTGAAGAATGCAAACACTAATTCTGACTTTATTGCTATTTTGTTTACTAATTATTCCCCACGAGTTGGGGCATTTTATAGTGGCAAAATTATCAGGAGTACAAGTAAATGAATTTTCAATAGGGATGGGACCTGCAATATTTAAACGACAAGGTAGTGAAACCTTATATTCTTTAAGAGCTATTCCAATTGGTGGTTATTGTGCTATGGAAGGCGAAAATGAAGAAAGTGAAAATCCTAAAGCGTTTAATAATAAAAGAGGTTGGCAAAAGATATTAGTTTTAATTGCTGGGGCGACAATGAATGTTATTGTTGCAATCATTGTTATGGGCATTGCTTTAAGCGCAACGGGCATGGCTACAAATGTATTAGAATCGGTTGATTCGGATGGGCCAGCTTACCAAGCTGGTATAAAAGCAGGGGACGAAATTGTTGAAATAAATGGTGAAAATGTTTCAACATGGAACGATGTATCGAAGGGTATTTCCAGTAGCAATGGAAATACGTTAAATATGGTTGTAAAAAGAGAATTAGATACATATAAATATAACATAACACCTAAGCTTGATGATGACAGATATGTAATAGGTATAGCCTCTAAGTTGGACCATAGTCCGCTTATAGGAATAAAAAATAGTATTCCTGCCACTTGGAATATGAATGTTAATCTGCTAAACGGGTTTAAGGAGATGATAACAGGAGGGGTAAGCAAGGATGATATATCAGGACCAGTAGGTATAGTTTCTTTGGTTGGTGATACCAGTGAATATGGAATTGTATATTTCCTATATTTATCAGCCCTTATAAGTTTAAATATAGCGATTATTAATTTGTTGCCTTTGCCTGCGTTAGATGGTGGGAGAATAATTTTTGTTATTATTAGAGGAGTAACTGGCAATATGATATCAGATAATTTGGAAGGTAAAGTACATACCATTGGAATGCTTTTATTGTTGTTGCTATTTGTATTAATTACATGGAATGATATTTTAAGATTATTTAGTTGAGGTTATTATGACAAAGCAAGTATTATGTGGAGATATTAAAATTGGTGGCGACGCGCCCGTATCAATACAGTCAATGACTAATGTTGATTCGCGGGACGAAAGGGCACTTTTAAGGCAAATTACCCAACTTAAGGATGCGGGTTGTCAAATTATAAGAGTTGCGATTCCTGATATGGAATCAGCAGAAGTTTTTAAATTGGTAAAGCATAAAGCAAAAATACCTTTGGTGGCAGATATTCATTTTGATTACAGATTGGCACTCAAATCGATAGAATATGGTGCAGATAAAATACGCATAAATCCGGGGAACATAGGAGATGATGAGAAAGTAAAAAAAGTAGTCAGCGCGGCTAAAGAAAGAAACATACCAATTAGAGTTGGAGTAAATTCGGGTTCATTGGAAAAAGAAATAATCAGCAAATACGGTGGTGTTACGAAGGAAGGCATCGTGGAAAGTGCTTTAAAAACATTAAACTCAATTGAGCGAATGGGCTATGATAATTTAGTTTTATCAATAAAGTCTTCTGATGTTAAGATGAATTACGAAAGCCATATGTTAATAAAGGAAAAGATGGATTATCCTTTGCATATAGGAATTACCGAATCAGGAACTTTAAAACATGGTATCCTTAAGTCTTCCATAGGAATAGGGGGATTGCTTTTAGCAGGTATAGGAGATACTTTAAGAGTTTCGTTAACCGCAGATCCAATTAAAGAGGTAAAGCTTGCCAAAGAAATATTGGAAACGGTAGGGTTAAGGAAAAAGTACATTGAATTAGTATCGTGCCCGACTTGTGGAAGAACTAAAATTGACTTGGAATCCTTAGCAAATGAAATCGAATGCAAACTTGAGCTTATCGGAGGGAAAAGGGAAAAAGAAGGCAAAAGACCTCTTAAAATAGCAGTAATGGGATGCATAGTAAATGGCCCAGGGGAAGCTAAAGAGGCTGATTATGGAGTTGCTGGTGGAAATGGCAAGGGTGTAATATTTAAAAAAGGCCAAGTGTTAAAAACGGTGGATGAAAAAGATATTTTAAAGGAATTAATTAGCATAATAGACAAGGACTAAAATGGGAAAATTTGTTCATGACTTAATTGAATGGGAAAGTCTTGGTAAAAAGTTTAATGTGAATAAGGATGATTTATATTTGAAGATAGAAGATTCATATATAGATAAAAAGAGTCTAATTATTAATATAACTATTAGACTCAATTTTGTTTTGCCATATGATTTGAATAAATTATTAATATATAATATAAAGAATTGCTCTGAGCAAGTTAATGATGTTAATATTCAGTATATTTATGATGCGTATGTAATTGGCGAAAAGGATTTGATTAAAAACTATTTACCATATTTATCCGAAAGTTTGAATAGTAAAGATAAATACTTGTTAAGATTTATTAGAGCGGATGATGTCCAAATATATGAGAATGAAATTATAATTAAATCAATAGGTGCAATTAATACAGAAAAATTAAATAAAAATATTTCAAAAAAAATACAAAACGAAATGAATGAAAAATTTGGGATTAAATGTAATGTAAGATTTAAAATGTGTGAAGATGCCTTTAAAAAAATAAGGAAATTCAAAGCAGAAGCAGAGGAAATTGAAAGAAAAGCGATTTCTGAATTTAGGGGTAAAAGTAGTTTAAATAATACAAAGAATGTTTCAACGAATTCCAGATTGTCAGATAGACCGGCTAAAGGTAACCTATTAGTTGGTGGAGAAATAATTGGTGGGATTACACCGTTTAGTGAATTAGAGGAAGGTTTAAAAAAAATAAATATAAAAGGAACAGTTTTCTTTAAATCCCATACTACAATCAAATCTGGTCGAGTGATATATAATATATTAATAACAAATAAAAAGTCATCTGTATGCAATAAACTTTTCATAAGTTCTGATAAATTTAAAGAATTAGAATTATTAATAAATGAAGGTGATACCCTTTTAATTAATGGGGACGTTAAATATGATGATTATGAAAAATCAATGGTATTAATGGCAAAGAAAATTAATAAATTGGATACTGAAGATAGAAAAGATAATTATCAAAATGGCAAGAGGGTAGAATTGCACGTACATACAAAAATGAGTGATAATGATGGCTTTAATGATATTAAAGAACTCATTGAGACTGCTGCAAATTGGGGTCACAAAGCAGTAGCGATAACAGATCATGGTGTAGTACAAGCATTTCCTGATGCTGCAAATGTAAGGAGTTCTCTACTTAAAAAGGGGAAGGATATTAAAGTAATTTACGGGTTAGAAGGTTACTTATATGATGATAGTGACTCAATAAATAGTGATGGGAAAATCAATTATAAAAAGCATGGTACAAATCATATTATTATACTTGCCAAAAATCAAACAGGTCTCAGAAATTTGTATAAACTTGTTTCAATGTCACATCTTAACTATTTCTATAAAAAGCCGAGAATACCCAAATCAATATTAAGTGAGCATAGAGATGGTCTAATTTTAGGAGGCGCTTGTGAAGCAGGAGAAATATTCGCGGCCATTAAAAACAATTTGCCAGAAGAGGAAGTTTTAAAAATAGCAGATTACTATGACTACATGGAAATCCAACCGTTAATTAATAATAGCTTTATGATTAGGAAGGGATTGGTTAAATCCGAGGAAGAACTGATTGGATTTAATAAGAGAATAATTGAAATAGGTGATAAATTAGGGAAATTAACTGTAGCCACTACCGATGCCCACTATTTTGATGAAGAATCATATATTTACAGGAATATAATAATGAGTGGTATTGGTTTTAAAGATGCTAATAGTAAAGGCCTATATTTTAGAACAACTGATGAAATGATAAAAGAATTCGAATATCTAGGTATAAATAAGGCCCAGGAAGTAGTAATTACAAATACAAATAAAATAGCAGATATGATAGATTATGTGGAACCAATAGCCAATGATAAGTTTCCGCCTAAAATTAAAGGTGCAGAGGATACTTTAAGGAATACCTGCATGGAAAAAGCCTACAGGCTATACGGCAATCCTTTACCTAAAGTAATAGATGATAGATTAGAAACAGAACTAAATTCTATAATCAATCATGGCTATGCAGTTATGTACGTGTCCGCACAAATGCTTGTTAATAAATCTCTAAATGATGGTTATTTAGTTGGAAGCAGAGGCTCAGTCGGGTCATCTTTTGCAGCTACAATGGCAGGCATAACTGAAGTTAATCCTTTGGGCCCCCACTATATATGCCCTAATTGTAAATACATTGAATGGGGAGATCTAAATGAATATGACTGTGGTGTAGATATGCCTGAAAAAGCATGTCCTAAATGTGGCGAAAACCTAAACAAAGATGGATATAATATTCCTTTTGCGACATTTTTAGGGTTTACTGGAAACAAAGAGCCTGATATCGACTTGAACTTTGCAGGGGAATATCAAGGAATAGCACACAAATATGTCGGAGAAATTTTTGGTGAAGAAAATGTATTTAAAGCAGGTACTGTGGCAACTATAGCTGATAGAACCGCATATGGATATGTAAAACATTACATAGAAGAAAACAACTATGAGCTCAATAAATATGATGTTGATAGGTTCAAAATCGGATGTTTAGGCGTAAAAAGGACAACGGGACAGCATCCTGGTGGTATAATTATAGTTCCTGATGATAAGGAAATATATGATTTTTGTCCAATTCAGCATCCAGCAAATTCGGCAGATACCAATATAATTACCACTCATTTTGATTATCATAAAATTGAAAAAAATCTATTAAAACTGGATATTTTAGGCCATGATATACCCTCTATGATTAGGTATTTACAAGATTTAACAGGAGTAGATCCTTTAACAATTGATTTAAGCGATAAAAAAGTAATGAGCATATTTAACGGCTACGAAGCTTTAGATATTAAGAATAAGGAATACAAATTTACTCATGGAAGTTATGCTATACCTGAATTTGGAACCTCATTTGTAAGAAAAATGCTAGATGATATAAAACCTACGACTATGTCCGAACTTATTAGAATATCAGGGTTTTCCCATGGTACAGATGTATGGATTAATAATGCTCAAGAATTCATAACTAATAAAATTGCATCTATGAAGGAAGTTATATCCACAAGAGATGACATTATGAATTATTTAATACTAAAGGGTATTGATAAGGCAGAATCATTCCAAATAATGGAAGATGTAAGAAAAAATAGGCCATTAAAGGATGAGCAGTTAGCAGTAATGAAAAAGCACGAAGTGCCTGATTGGTATATAGAATCATGTAAACGGATACAATACATGTTTCCTAGGGCTCATGCAGTGGCTTATGTTATGATGTCATTTAGAATGGCTTGGTTTAAGGTGTATTATCCCCTTGAGTTTTATGCAACATATTTCACGACAAAAATCGATAGTTTCAATACTCAAACTATTTTAAGCGGAATAGATTCTGTTTATGAAAAGATGGAAGAAGTGAAAAAAATGGGTAAAAATGCTACGAAGAAAGAGTTGGATGAAGTAACTATAATGGAAGTAGCATATGAAATGTATGCTAGGGGATATGAATTTTTACCACCTGAAATTAATAAGTCTTTGGCACTTAAATTTACCATTGATGAAAATAAAGTAAGAGTTCCTTTTGCAGCAATAAGTGGTGTTGGCCAAACGGCGGCGTTATCACTATTTGAAGCTTCAAGGGATGATGAATTTAGCACATTGGAAGATGTTAGAATTAGAACAAAACTATCCAGTACAAATATTGAAGAATTAAATAAATATAATGTTTTCAAAGGCGTGCCAGATTCTGCTCAAATATCGATTTTTGATATATAAAAAAAGGTTGATTTGAAGATATTAATGTGATATAATTTTTTCTGTGAGATATGTTAGAGTGAAAGAGTGGGGGTCCCCACTCTTTGAATTTTTATGAGGTACATTATGTCCAATGGCGCAAATATTAAAAATAGAGTAACAGAAATAACAGAGGCTTACCTAGAAGATAGTGATAATCAGTTATATAAAGTTGAGTTTAAAAAAGAAGGAAAAGATTGGTATCTAAGAGTTTTTATAGAAAAATGCCAAGATGCTGATGAGAAGTATGTTGGAATTTCAGACTGTGAAGAGGTTTCCAGATACTTAAACCAAATTTTAGATGAATTGGACTTAATAGAACAAAACTATTATTTGGAAGTTTCATCCCCTGGAATGGATAGAGAACTGATTTATGATAGTGATTTTGTCAGATTTAAAGGGGAAATAGTTGACATTAAGTTATATAAAGCTTTTAATGACTATAAAAAATATACAGGTGAATTAATTGGACTTGTGGGAGAGAATATAATAATAAAAGCTGAAAATAGTGAAATAGAGTTACCAAGGGAAATGGTTGCGAAGGTAAGTTTAGCTATAATTTTTTAGGAGGAAAGAATGAACGTTGAATTCATAAAAGCGTTAAATGATTTAGAAAAGGAAAAGCACATATCAAAGGATAATTTGATTGAAGCAATAGAAACTGCTTTAGTTTTGGCATATAAAAAGAATTATGGTGCTTACCAAAACGTTAGGGTGGTTGTAGATAACGAAGATGGCGAAATAATTGTTTTAATGAGAAAAGATGTAGTCGAAGAAGTAGTAGACGAGATGACTGAAGTTTCAATAGATGAAGCACTTTCTTATGATGCAAGATATCAGGTAGGTGATGTTATTGAATATCAAGTAGAACCTAAGGATTTTGGAAGAATAGCAGCGCAAACTGCAAAGCAAGTTGTAGTACAAAAAATTAGAGAAGCTGAACGAGGGAATGCCTTCGATGATTTTGTTAATAAGCAGGGAGAAATAGTTTCTGCTAGAGTGGAAAGAATTAGCAATCAGACAGTATTTTTAACTATTGGTGAAACTGATGGTATTTTGTCAGTTTCTGAACAAGTACCAGGTGAAAGATTTAAAGTTAATACTGATATAAAGGTTTATGTAATGGATGTAAAAAGAACAACGAGAGGCCCTCAAATCTTCTTATCAAGATCTCATCCAGGTCTTGTGAAAAGGTTGTTTGAATTAGAGGTACCCGAAATTGCAGATGGTACAGTGGAAATAAAAGGAATCGCTAGGGAAGCAGGCTCAAGAACTAAATTGGCTGTTATGTCTAATGATGAAAATGTAGATCCAGTTGGTGCGTGTGTTGGTAACAGAGGATCAAGAGTTCAAAACATTGTTGAGGAGCTTTATGGCGAAAAAATAGATATTATTGTATGGGATGAAGATCCTGAGATTTTAATTAAAAATGTACTAAGTCCTGCAAAAGTTGAAGAAGTATATATATCATTGGAAGATCAATCCGCAACAGTTGTAGTTCCTGAAGATCAGTTATCTTTAGCTATAGGAAGAGAAGGTCAAAATGTAAGACTTGCGGCTAGAGTTAGCGCTTGGAAAATAGACATTAAAAGCAAGGAGCAATTGGAGGATAGCGATTTTGATTTTGATTCATTCCAAGATGTGGATGAAGAGTCAGAGGAGATTGAATAAATGTCTATCAAAAAAACACCAATGAGAACATGCATAGGATGTCAACAAGTTAAGCCTAAAAAAGATATGGTTAGAATATCATATCACGATGGAAACCTTGTAGTAGATAGAACTGGTAAGGCAAAAGGTAGAGGTGTTTACCTTTGTGATAATAATGAATGTATAAGTAGTGCGGTTAAAAAAAAGGCCTTTCAGAGGAACTTTAAACAAAATTTTTCCCAGGAAGAATTAGATAAAGTTGTTGAAGAATTAACCTTTGAAGATAAGGAGTGTTAGCCATTTTAAAAAAGAAAAAAGAAAATAAAAGAGAAACAGTAATAAAAAATATTGAAAGGAGGGTATTCTTATGTCAGTAAAAATTCATACCTTAGCTAAAGAATTAGATATGTCAAGTAAGGACCTATTGGAAAAAGTGAATCAAATGGGAATTGAAGCAAGCAGTCACCTAAGCTCTATTGAAGAAGGTGAAGCGGTTAAAGTGAAGAAGTTTATAAAAGGCATAGAACATATTGAAGGAACTGATACTAGCAAAACAAATAAAAGAGTATCTCCTAAAAAAGTACCGGTAGGAAAACCGATAATTAATGAAGAAACTTTTAATCGTTCCAAAGCACCATCAGGGAAACCTATTGTGCCAGATGACTTTGATAATAAACCCCAAAAAGATGAACCACCTGTTGCAAAAGAGGTGAAACCGGAAGCTAAACCGGAAGTCAAGCCGGAAGAAAAAGTGGAAGTAAAAGAAAAGACTAAACCAAAAGAAAAAGAATATACAAATGCTCCCAATAAACCTATGAGGTTTAAGAAAGTTTTTGATTCAACAAAACAACCAAAACCAGAAGAAAAGAAACCTGAGAGTAGGACGAATAAAAAACCTGAAAACAAAGATTCAAGGAGCAAGGACTATAAGAACAGTAAACCTAGTGATAAAACAGGCAAAGACTATAAGAGTAGTAAACCTGGCGATAAAACAGGCAAAGACTATAATAGTAGTAAACCTGGCGATAAAACAGACAAAGACTATAAGAGTAATAAGCCTGGCGATAAACCTGTTAAGAACTATAGGGACAATAAACCTGGCTATAAAAAGGATAAGGACGACAACAAAGATAGGAAACCTGAAACTAGGAAATCTAGAAGTGAGTCAACATCTACTAATACTATAGAGGTTAAACCAAGTAAGAAACAAAATAAAAATGAACATGTAAAATCTAAAGACAAAGATAGAAATAAATTTGCAAAGTTAGAAAAAGGTGCGCAAAAGAATAAAAACTATTTTGCGGGAAGATCCTTAGAAAAACAAGTTAAGAATAAAAGAAGGGGCAAACCTAAAAATATTGAGCCTGAAGTTCAACCAATAGAAGAGACAATACCAGAAGGCACAATAATATTGACGGTACCAATAACAGTTGCTGGGTTTTGTGAACAAACTGAATTGTCAACTTCTACTGTCATAATGAGCCTTATGAAACAAGGTATAATGGCAACAATTAACCAAAACTTGGACGAAGACATTGTGAAGATTTTGGCTGAAGATTTGGGTGCTGATATAGTTATAGGTAATGTTCAAGAAACTAAAGAAGAAGAAGGAATAGAAGCATTTGAAGATGAAGAAGCCAATTTGGTTTCAAGACCTCCAATAATTACTGTTATGGGTCACGTTGACCATGGTAAGACATCTCTTCTTGATGCTATAAGAAAAACAAATGTAACACAATCTGAATCAGGTGGTATTACGCAACACATAGGTGCTTCTGAAGTAACAATCAATGATCAGAGAATTGTATTTTTAGATACACCGGGCCATGAGGCTTTTACAGCAATGAGAGCAAGGGGTGCTCATGTAACAGATATTGCAGTATTAGTTGTAGCAGCTGATGATAGTGTGAAACCACAGACTATAGAATCTATAAGTCATGCTAAAGCTGCTGGCGTACCGATTATTGTTGCAATCAATAAAATGGATAAACCTGGAGCTAATCCGGATAAAGTAAAGCAAGATTTAACTGAGCATGGTATTTTAGTAGAAGAATGGGGTGGAGACGTTATAGCTGTTCCCGTATCTGCAAAGTCCGGCGAAGGTATAGTTAGTCTATTGGAGATGGTATTATTACAAGCCGAAGTTTTAGAATTAAAAGCAAACCCTGATAGATTAGCACTTGGTACAGTGGTTGAATCAAGGCTTGACAAATCCAAGGGACCTATAGCAACGCTTTTAGTTACTAATGGTACAATAAATTCTGGAGATAGTTTAGTAGCGGGAGTTTGCTCAGGTAAAATCAGGCTTATGAATAACTATAAAGGTAAAAAAATCAACAAAGCAGGGCCCGCAACTGCTGTTGAAATATTAGGACTTACAGATGTTCCTTTGGCTGGCGATGAATTCAATGTTACTAAAGATGATAGAACTTCTAGAGAAATTGCCGAAAACAGAAAATCCAAGCAAAGAGAGGAAGTGTTGGCACGAAACTCAAGTACTACTCTCGAAAAGCTGTTTACTCAAATACAAGAAGGTGAAGTGAAAGAACTTAACCTTATCGTTAAAGGGGATGTACAAGGTTCTGTAGGTGCGATTGTAAGTTCTTTGGAAAAATTGCCAAATGAAAAAGTAAAATTAAACATAATTCATACAGGTGTGGGAACTATTACTGAATCAGATATAATGCTAGCTAGTACATCAAATGCGATAGTTATAGGTTTTAATGTAAGACCTACTACTGCGGTGGTTAATAGGGCAGATAAGGATGATGTTGAAATCAGAACATACAGAGTTATTTATGACATTATCGATGATGTGGAGAATGCTATGAAAGGCATGCTTGACCCTGAATATAAAGAAGAGGTGCTTGGTAAAGTTGAGATTAGAGAAACTTTCAAGGTTCCCAATATTGGTATTATAGGTGGAGCATATGTTACTGAAGGAAAAGTATTAAGAAATGCTGAAGTAAGACTAGTAAGAGATGGCATTGTAATACATGAAGGAAAAATTTCATCATTAAAGAGATTTAAGGATGATGTTAAGGAAGTTCATCAAAATTACGAATGTGGTATAGGTATTGAGAACTACAATGATATCAAAACAGGAGATATTATTGAATGCTTCCATATGGTAGAAATAAAGAAATAATTTAGGAATGGCCATAGTGAAGATTATGGCTATTCATATTAATTGGGGGTGATTAATTATGGGAAAAAATCATAGACAAGGTCGCCTAGGCGAAGAAATAAAAAAACTAATAAGCGAAATGTTATTGACAGAAGTAAAAGATCCTAGGTTATCTGGTATTATTAGTATACCTTTTGTTGAGGTAACAGCGGATTATAGCTATGCTACTTGTTATATAATGCCACTAATAAGCGATGAATCTGAAAAGGAAGTAGTAGAAAATGAAATATTGGAAGGTCTAAATAGTGCGAAGGGATTATTCAGACGAGAAATAGCTAAAAGTATAAAAATGAGACATACTCCTGAGCTAATATTTAAGATAGATAACACAATGGAATATAGCAGGCATATAGATGAAATAATAAAGAATTTAGATCTAAATGACGAGGAAAATGTTAATGAAGAAGAATAATACATATAAAGAAGTAGCCCGAGAAATATTAAAAGCCAATGATATACTGTTGTTTCCTCATATCAATATCGATGGAGATGCCATGGGCTCTTCTGCGGCATTGTGCAAAGGTTTAAGAGGACTGGGGAAAAATGTGTTTATTCTAGTTGAAGATGAAATATCAGATAATCTAAAATTTTTAGAAAATGATTATGTCATAAAGGAATCAAATGTTATAGCAGAGCCAGATTTAAATATTTGCGTGGATTGCGGTGAAGATACAAGATTTCCCAAAAGAAAAGAAAAATACTATAGTGGAAAAACAACCATGTGTATAGATCATCATGGCACAAGTATGGGTATAGCAGACTATAATATTATTGAGTCAAATGCTGCTGCAACAGGTGAACTTGTATATCTTCTATTAAAAGAACTAAATGTTGAATTTGATAAAGATATCAGCAACAGTTTATTTACTGCAATTACAATGGATACAGGGAATTTTCAGTATGCCAACACAGATGCTAGAGCACACCTTATAGTAGCAGATTTATACAATTACGGATTGGAAGCAAATAAGGTAAGTGTTAATATTTACGAAAACAATAGTTGGGCTCAAATAAAAACAGAGGCTATGGTTTTGGAAAATCTTCAGTTCTACGAAGGTGGCAAGTTAGCGATTGGCAAAGTAACCAAAGATATATTAGAAAAAACTGGATGCAAAATGAATGAAACTGAAGGGATAGTTAAAACCATAAGGGGAATTAGTGGTGTGGAAATTGCAACATTAATAAAACAAGATGGTATGTTAAAAACGAGAGCTAGCTTTAGAGCAAAATATGATGCGGATGTATCAAAAGTAGCAAAATCCTTTGGTGGTGGTGGACATGTCAAAGCAGCAGGATGCACTATAGATGATGACATAGAAACAGCTACAGAATTAATAACTAAAAGATTAATTAAGGAAATAAAAGGGTATAATGAAGATTGACAGCGGTATTATTAATATAAATAAACCTGAGGGACTTACATCTCATGATGTTGTATCTTTAGTTAGAAAAAAACTAGGCATAAAAAGAGTTGGTCATACAGGAACTCTAGATCCTATGGCTACAGGTGTACTGCCAATATGTTTTGGCAAGGCCACTAGAATAATTGAGTATTTGGATTATGATTTCAAAAGCTATAATTGTGATTTATTACTTGGAATATCTACTGATACACTTGATGTTACAGGAGAGATATTGGGCAAAAAAAGTTTTAGTCATGTTACTGAAGAAATGATTAACAAGGTATTTAATTATTTCTTAGGTGATATAATGCAAGTGCCTCCTAAATATTCGGCTTTAAAGGTTAACGGTAGGCGGCTTTATGATTATGCAAGAAAAGGTGAAGATGTTGAAATAAAAAGCAGGGAAACACATATAGAGTCAATCGATATTAATAGAATAGATTTAAATGAAGGTAAAGTTAATTTTAATGTTAAATGTTCAAAGGGAACATATATTAGAAGTATATGTAGGGATGTGGGTGACATGTTAGATACTTATGGTACAATGTCATCGCTTGTTAGAACTAGCAGTGGAATTTTTGAAATATATGATTCCATAAACCTTGAGGATTTCAAAGACATTGACTTAGAATCAATAGTAGATTTAATAAAAGCTGTTGATTATCCATTGACAAATCTCGGGAAATGTACTATGGAAATGGAATATTCGAAGAGGTTTTTACATGGACAAAGAATAGCTAATAGAAATGTAAATAAGATTGTGGAAACTAATATACCTAAATCATACGCCATGTATGTTGATGATATTAAGTCAAATGAATTTTTAGGTATAGCACTATATGAAGAAGAAAATAACTGCTATAAAGCTACAAAGGTAATTGGTGTAATAGATGAAAATATTTAATTCATTGGAACAGATAAAAGGCGTTGAAGAATCCGTAATTGCATTGGGAAATTTTGATGGAGTACATTTAGGTCATCAAAAACTAATTTACAGAGCAGTTAGAAATGCCAAAAGTGCAGGTAAAAAATCTGCAGTATTTACTTTTTCTAACCATCCTAGAAATTTTTTAGGTAGGGAAGAAGAGGTTAAAAGTATTTTGTACCCATCAGAAAAGGCAAGAATCATCAGGGAACTTGGTGTAGATTATCTATATAATATAGAATTTAATGAAGAAATAATGGGCAAAGAAGCAGTTGATTTTATCGATGAAATATTGATTAAAAAAATGAACATGAAGGAGGCTGTTTGCGGATTTAATTATAGATTTGGGAAAATGGCACAGGGGAATCCTGAAATTTTAATGCAAGAAGGAACAGTAAAGGGTTATGGTATACATATATTAGAACCTATAAAAATAGATGGTGAGATAGTAAGTTCGACACTTATACGTAATTCTATACAAAGCGGAGAGATGGTTAAGTGCAGGGAATTTATGGGTCGAAATTATATAGTAGGAGGCAAGGTTGTCGTTGGAAATAAGCTTGGCAGAAAATTAGGATTTCCTACTTCAAATATATATATAGATAAAAAAATGGTATCACCTCCAAATGGAGTTTATGTTACTATTTGCCATCATAATGGAGTTGATTACCCTAGCATAACTAATGTGGGTATTAAACCTACAATCGGTAGTTATGAGAAGAATGTTGAAACACATATTTTCAACTTTGATAAGATATTATACAACAAAGAAATAAGGGTAGAATTTTTGCAGAAAATGAGGGATGAGATAAAATTTAAAAATGTCGAAGAACTGTCAAATCAAATTGTATCAGATTGCAAAGAGGCTAAGAAATATCACAATTTAGTATAGACAAATTGGAATTCATATGTTAATATAAATTGTTAAATGGATTACCTTATCTAAGTTTTATGAGTCTCCGACTTTTACTTGGGCAAGGCGAATTGTAAGAAAAAGGAGAATATAAAATGATTACAAAAGAAAAAAAAGAAGAAATTATCAAAGAATATCAGCTGAAGGAAGGCGACACTGGATCCTCAGAGGTACAGGTTGCAATACTTACTTACAGAATCAATGATTTAAACGAGCACTTAAAGATTCATAAAAAGGATCATCATTCAAGAAGAGGTTTGCTTAAGATGGTAGGTCAAAGAAAAAACCTATTAAACTATCTAAAGGAAAATGATGTTGAACGATATAGAAGTCTAATAGCTCGTTTGGGCTTAAGAAAATAATTCTTAATGATATATAAGCGGGACTTTTCCCGCTTATATTTGTATAATGAAAAGTTGATGGATTAACAGGAGGGAGTTGTTAATTAGATGGCAAGATTTGAAGATTACAGAGTTTTTAAAACTGCTGTAGGCGGTAGGTTATTACAATGTGAAATAGGTAAGGTTTGTGAACAAGCCAATGGGCAAGTTACAGTTAGATATGGTGATACTGTTGTAAACTGTACAGCTACTGCTTCAAAGCAACCAAAACCAGATATAGATTTTTTTCCACTAAGTGTTGACTATGAGGAAAAAATGTATTCTGTGGGTAAAATCCCAGGTGGGTATATAAAAAGAGAAGCAAGACCATCAGAAAAGGCAATATTAAACTCAAGGCTTATTGATAGACCAATTAGACCATTATTCCCAAAGGGGTATAGAAACGATGTTGTTGTTATAGCTACAGTAATGTGCGTAGACCCTGATTGTAGCCCTGAAATGTCTGGAATGATTGGAGCATCAGTTGCTTTATCAATATCTGATATTCCATGGGACGGCCCTACTGCATCAGTTACGGTTGGTATGATAGATGGAGAGTTTATTATTAATCCTACTTTAGAGCAGCGTGGAGAATCATCCATGCATCTTATAGTATCAGGTACAAAGGATGCTATTATGATGGTTGAAGCTGGTGCAAACGAAGTACCAGAAGAAACAATGCTAGATGGTATAATGTTTGCCCACGAAGAAATTAGTAGAATATGCAAATTCATCGAAGAGATTGTAAGAGAAGTCGGCAAAGAAAAGATGGAAGTTACTTTATTCAAGGCATCTGAAGAAATTAATGAAGCTGTTAGAGCTTATGCAGTTGACAAGATGAAGGAAGCTATCAAAACATATGACAAGTTAGAAAGACTTGATAATATGGATGCTGTGGAAACTGAAACAAAGGAACACTTTTCAGAAATTTTTCCTGAACAGGAAAAAGAAATCGATGAAGTGTTGTACAACATAACAAAAGAAGCAGTAAGAGGCATGATTTTAGATGAAGAAGTAAGACCTGATAATAGAAAGTTAGATGAGATTAGGCCGCTGTATTCTGAGACAGGCTTTTTACCTAGGGCACATGGAACTGGATTATTTAAAAGAGGTCAAACTCAAGTCTTATCCATTGCTACTCTGGCACCACTTAGTGAAATGCAAAGATTAGATGGTATCCATGAAGATACAGAAAAAAGATACATACATCACTACAATTTTCCTTCATTCTCAGTGGGTGAAGCTAGAACAAGTAGAGGTCCAGGTAGAAGAGAAATAGGTCATGGTGCATTGGCGGAAAGAGCTATTATACCTATACTACCGTCAAAAGAAGATTTTCCTTATGCTATAAGAGTGGTATCGGAAGTGCTTTCTTCAAATGGCTCCACATCGATGGGCTCAACATGTGGTTCATGCTTATCACTAATGGATGCAGGTGTACCTATAAAGAGACCGGTATCTGGTATTGCGATGGGATTGATTGAAAGAGTTGAAGATGATGGCTCAAGTAAATTTGCAGTGCTTAGCGATATACAAGGAATGGAAGATTTCCTAGGAGATATGGACTTTAAAGTAACGGGTACTGAAGAAGGCGTAACTGCTATTCAAATGGACATAAAAGTACATGGACTATCCAGAGAGATTCTTCAAAAAGCTTTAAAACAAGCTAAAGAAGGAAGAATGGAAATCATGGATAGTATGCTAGAAGAAATTAATATACCAAGAGAAGAAATGTCACCTTGGGCACCAAGAGCTATTAACATGAAGGTGCATCCTGATAAGGTAAGAATAATAATAGGCCCTGGTGGTAAAATGATTAATAAGATAATCGAAGAAACCGGAGTAAAAATCGACATCGATGAGGAAAATATTGGTCAAATAAATATTTACAGTAACGATGGAGAAGGAGCAGAAAAAGCTAAAAGCATGATAGAGCTGCTTACTAAAGAGGTAGAAGTTGGTGAAACTTACGAAGGTGAAGTTAAGAGAATTATGAATTTCGGAGCCTTTATAGAAGTGCTACCTGGTAAAGAGGGCTTGTTGCATATATCAAAAATGGCAAATGAAAGAGTTAACAAAGTTGAAGATGTAATGAATATCGGAGACATAGTAAAAGTAAAAGTTACTGAAATCGATAATCAAAACAGAATTAATTTATCAAGAAAAGAACTACTATAAAAAAAAGATGGCTGTCTTGAAGTGACCCCAAAATGTTGGACACTTTGATTAAGCGACGGTAAAGGACTGTATTCTGTATTGCACAGGACTCAGTCCTTTTAAATTGTGCTTAATCCTCTTATTGTTCTAATAATAAATGTATTCTTCTAATTCGTAAATGAATTATATCAAAAAAATAGAGTATAACAATATTCTTGTTAACTATTCATAACTATAGTATAATTAAAGTGATTTTTAATAAAACTGAAAGGGAGTCAACATGGAAAGAAGAGTAGGTACAGTATCAAGAGGTATACGTTGTCCAATAATTAGAGAAGGCGATGACTTAGCAAAAATTGTAACTGATAGCTTATTTGAGGCTGCTGAATTTGAAGGCTTTAAAATAAAAGAAAAAGACGTGGTTTGTATAACAGAATCTGTTGTAGCTAGAGCCCAAGGTAATTATGCTAGTGTTAATGATATCGCTAAAGATGTAAAAAAGAAATTAGGAGGAGAAACTATTGGTGTAATATTTCCAATATTATCTCGTAATAGATTTGCAATATGTCTAAAGGGAATTGCCATGGGTGCAAAAAAAGTTGTACTAATGCTAAATTTTCCAAGTGATGAAGTTGGAAATGCATTAATATCATGGGACGAGCTGGATGAAAAGGGTATAAACCCATATAGTGATGTGATGACATTGGAAGAATATAGAGAGTTCTTTGGTAATAATAAACATGAATTCACAGGTGTTGATTACGTTAGTTACTATAGTGACATAATTACTAAGGCAGGGGCTGAAGTAGAAGTTGTCTTTTCAAATCAGCCAAAAACTATTCTTGATTATACAAGCAAGATCTTAACATGTGATATACATACTAGGGCTAGAACAAAAAGAATACTAAATGAGTCAGGCGTAGACACAGTAATTGGTCTTGATGATATACTAACTGAAAGCAGTGATGGAAGGGGCTGTAATAGCAAATATGGTCTTTTGGGTTCAAATAAATCCACAGAAGATATGATTAAACTTTTCCCTGAAAAATGTGAGTATTTAGTTAAGGAAATACAAAAGATGATAGTTGATAAAACTGGGAAGCATGTTGAAGTGATGGTTTATGGTGACGGAGCATTTAAAGATCCTCAAGGTAAGATTTGGGAGTTAGCAGACCCAGTTGTATCACCATGCTTCACAAAGGGTTTAATAGGCACTCCAAATGAGCTCAAGTTAAAGTATTTGGCAGATAACGATTTTAAAGATTTAAATGGTGAAGAACTAAAAAAAGCAATAAACAAAAGCATTAAAGATAAGGACGGGAATCTTGTGGGGAATATGGCGTCCCAAGGAACTACTCCTAGACAACTAACAGATTTGATCGGATCATTATGTGATTTGACCAGTGGCTCTGGAGATAAAGGAACACCGATAGTTCATATTCAAGGATATTTTGATAATTATACAAATTAAATTAAAGCTCACTTTTTTTAAAGAGTGGGCTCATTTTTATTAGTTTTAAATTCAATTAGTAGTTGATTGGTTAGATTAGTTGCGCCTGTAAGGACCAAACTTATTCCAATAAAAGTCATTAGAACAAGCTCTGTGGCAAAAGGATAGAGGACTACTATACACCCAAAGATTATTATTATGATTCCAATAATTATGGAAGTTAACCCTTGTTTAGGCAAAAATTTCCTATAAGTTAAACCTGCAAATAAAAGTAAACTACCATCTACAATAATAATTAGACCTAAAAATATCGGTATTAATGAAGCCATTAATAGAGGTTTTATTATTATCAATAGCCCAAGAAGTATTGAAAATATGGCGAAAATCAAATTTAGCATTGCGGATGTTGGTGTAAATGCTTTTTTCTTAAAATATGATATCAAATTTACTATACCAAATAAAAGTACAGCTGACGCAATGCCATAAGATATCATCTTAATTGATAATTCTGGCTTTAAAGCAAGTAATAGTCCTAAAGCAATCATAATCAGTGATGACATTAAAGTTGTAAATTTAAAACTTTTATAAAGTTCCATGTTTCCTCCATGATATAATAGCGAAAATGCTGCTATTTTTTGCCGATATTCCTTTTCTTTTTTTCTTTTTCTACATCAGAAGGGAAGATGATTACATTATCTTTATTATCATCTTCTTGGTAAAAGATTTCTTCATCATAATCAGTAGAGTCTTTGTCTTTACTGTTAGATGTTGATATTAAATAATAAATAAATACTCCTGCTAGGAATATAAACCCAAGTATTGCTAATGGCATGATATCAACTCCTTTGTGCTATATATATATATTTTACCTAACTAAGCCAATTTAATCAAGCTTATTGGATAAATAATCTTGACAATTAGATAAATACATAGTAACATAGCATAGAGTTTAATTTAATAATAAAGCGATGATAAAGACAGTAGCCGGGAGTAATATCCTTACAGAGAGAAATGCATATGGTGAGAGCATTTCGGTGAGACCCTAAGTGAAAATCACTTTTGAGCTAAACACTAAATAGAGGCGCCTTGATGGAGGTTGCAACTTAGGGTGGTACCGCGGTTAGATAATCGTCCCTATATTTATAGGGATTTTTTAATACTATGGGAAGGGAATATGAGATGTTTGAAAAATTATCAGATAAATCCATCGCAGAATATCAGCTAGAGCAGGTAGAACGATGGAAAGAAGAGGATTTATTGCATAAGTGCGTAACCGAAAGGGAAGGTTGCCCAAGTTATATATTTTATGAAGGTCCTCCTACAGCAAATGGAAAGCCAGGAATACATCATGTAATGGCTAGAACTTTAAAGGATTCTACTTGTAGATATAAAACAATGAAAGGGTTTCAAGTAAACCGTAAAGCAGGCTGGGATACCCACGGACTTCCAGTTGAAATTGAAGTGGAAAGACAATTGGGGATGTCAGGGAAACAGGATATTGAAGAATATGGTATAAAGGAATTTAACAAAAAATGTAAAGAATCTGTTTTTACATATACTGATCTTTGGAGAGAGATGTCGGAAAGAATGGGATATTTAGTTGACATGGATAACCCATATGTTACTTTGGAAAATGACTATATCGAAACCGGTTGGTGGATTATCAAGGAATTTTTTGATGCGGGATTAATTTATGAAGGTCATAAAATCCTTCCATATTGTCCTAGATGTGGAACAGGGCTTGCATCCCATGAAGTTGCACAAGGATATAAAGAAGTAAAAACATTAACCGTTACTTGTAAATTCAAAAGAGTAGACTCTGATGAATATTTCTTGGCATGGACAACAACTCCTTGGACGTTACCTTCAAATGTGGCGCTAACAGTGGGAGAAGATATAGAATATGTAAAAGCAAAAATGATAGAAGGCGATGAAAAAGGTAATGTCTTTTATGTTGCAAAAGTATTAGCTAACAACGTATTAGGAGAAAATAAATATGAAGTTTTAGAAGAAATGTTGGGCAAAGATTTAGAATATCTTGAATATGAGCAACTAATGCCTTATGTAAAAACTGATAAAAAGGCATTCTTTGTAACTTTAGCGGATTATGTAACAGTTGAGGATGGCACGGGTATTGTACATACAGCTCCTGCATTTGGTGAAGATGACTACCAAACTGGAAGAAGATATGACTTGCCTGTATTTCAGCCTGTAGATGAAAAGGGCGAGTTCACAGAGACTCCTTGGGCGGGCCATTTTGTTATGGAAGAAGGTTTAGATGTTGAGATTTTAAAATCTTTAGCTTCTGCAAATAAAGTATTTTCCAAGGAAAAAGTCATTCATAACTATCCCCATTGTTGGAGATGCAACACTCCTTTAGTATATTATGCTAAACCTAGTTGGTATATTGAAATGAGCAAATTAAAGAACAAATTAGTAGAGAATAATAATGGCGTTAATTGGTATCCAGATTATGTAGGCGAAAAAAGATTTGGGAACTGGCTATCAGAAGTTAAAGATTGGGCTATTTCTAGATCTAGATATTGGGGAACACCAATTCCAGTTTGGAGATGTGAATGCGGTCATATGGATTGCATAGGTAGCAGGCAAGAATTAAAAGATAAAGCAATCGAAGATATTGATATAGATATTGAATTACATAGACCATACGTGGATGATGTTCATATAACTTGTCCTAATTGTGGTAAACCTATGGAAAGAATACCTGAAGTTATGGATTGTTGGTTTGATTCAGGGGCTATGCCATTTGCACAATCCCATTATCCATTTGAAAATAAAGAACGTTTTGAAGGAAAATTATTCCCTGCTGATTTCATATGTGAAGGTATAGATCAAACTAGAGGTTGGTTCTATTCTCTTATGGCAATTTCAACGTTCATAATGGGTAAGGCACCGTATAAAAATGTGTTGGTTAACGATCTTATCTTAGATAAAGAAGGTAAAAAAATGTCTAAGTCAAGGGGTAATACCGTATCACCTTTTGAACTTTTCGATAAATATGGTGCAGATGCAACTAGATGGTACTTGTTAAGTGTATCACCTGCTTGGACACCTACTAAATTTGACGAAGAAGGTCTGAAGGATGTAGTAAGTAAGTTCTTTGGTACATTAAGAAATGTATACAACTTCTTTGTTCTTTATTCAAATATCGATGGAGTTAACCCGAATGATTTGGATTTTTCTTATGATAAGAGACCTGAATTGGATAGATGGGTTATATCAAAATTCAATAAACTGGTTAAAGCGTCCACTGATGCTATGGACGTTTATGATCATATGAAAACTGTTAGAGCTATAAATGAATTTGTTACTGAAGATTTTTCCAATTGGTATATTAGAAGGGCAAGAAGAAGATTTTATGCTGAGGAAATGACAGAAGACAAAAAGCGCGTATATGCAACAACATACGAGGTGTTAATTGGTGTAGTAAAACTTATCGCTCCAATTGCTCCATTTATTGCAGACGAAATGTTTGTTAAATTAACAGGAGAAGAAACGGTTCATACTGCTATCTATCCTGATTGTAATAATAACCTTATAGATGAAAAAGTAGAAGAAAGAATGGATTTAGTTAGAAATCTAGTGACTTTAGGCAGAGGAACTAGAGAAAAAGAAAGAATTAAGGTTAGGCAGCCATTAAATAAGGTTATTGTTGATGGTAAATATGAAGAAGTAATATCAGATTTATCTCCACTTATACTTGAAGAGCTAAACGTTAAATATGTTGAGTTTGAAAAGGATTTAGACCAGTATATGGATTTTGTAGTAAAACCTAATTTTAAAACGGCAGGTCCTAAACTTGGGAAAAACATCAAAGCTTTCGGAGCATTTCTAGCTAAAGCGAATGCTAAAGAATTATTGAATTCCTTTAAAAATGGTTCACTAAAGATTGACTTAAATGATGAAATTGTAGAAATCGAAGAGGAGTTTGTTGATGTAAGAATTACTGCTAAAGAAGGTTTTGCAGTTGCCATGGAAAACAATGTGTTTACTATAATAGATACTAATCTAACTGATGAATTGGTTGAAGAAGGATATGTTAGGGAAGTTATTTCCAAGATTCAACAGCTAAGAAAACAATATGATTTTGAAATGATGGATAAAATAAATGTATATGTAAATGTAGATGAAGAAATCAAAAAAGCAATTGGTGCTAATAAGGACTTTATAATGAAAGAAACATTAGCCCTTGAGATACTTGAAAAAGATGATATAATAGAGTATGATATTAATGGTCATAAAACTGGTATCGATGTTGAGAGGGTTAATAATGGCTAAAGCAAATATTTTGGATTTCTCATATTCTGAGCTAGAATCTGAAATAGTAAGTATTGGTGAAAAAAAATATAGAGCAAAGCAAATTTACGGCTTTTTGATGAAAGGCATTAACAATTTTAGGGAGATGATAAATCTCCCTAATCTTTTGGTTGAAAAATTAGAAGAAAAATATTATATAGGAATTCCTATTATTCGAGATATACAAATATCCCAAAATGATGGTACTAGAAAATATCTTCTAGAGTTTAATGATGGAGCAAATATTGAGAGTGTATTTATGAAATATAAATATGGGAATTCGATATGTATATCTACCCAAGTAGGATGCAAAATGGGTTGTAGATTCTGCGCATCTACTATAGGTGGATTAAAAAGAAACTTGACTAAGGGTGATATGCTGGCTCAAATACTAGCAGTTGAAAAAGAAAGTAAAGAAAGGGTTAATCATATAGTTTTAATGGGTATAGGAGAGCCCTTTGACAATTATGATAACATTAAAGGCTTCATAAAGGTTATTAACAGTCGCGAAGCCTTAAACATAGGTATGCGAAATATAACTGTTTCAACTTGTGGAATAGTACCAATGATAAAAATATTCGCACAAGACTTTCCTCAAGTTAATTTGGCAATTTCCCTTCACTCTCCTTACAATGATAAAAGAAACGAGATAATGCCAATAAATCGGAAATACAACCTTGAAGAATTGATAAATGCTTGCAAGGATTATACGGAATTAACTAACAGAAGAATAACATTTGAATATACTCTAGTGTATGATAATAATGATAGTAAGGAAGATGCGAATGCGCTTGCTAAATTGTTAAAAGGGATGTTGTGCCATGTAAATCTTATTCCTCTTAACGAAGTAAGGGAGACAGGACTAAAAAAAAGCAACAGAAAAAGTGTTGAGCAATTTAAAGATATCTTAAATGGAAAAGGTATTAATGCAACTATAAGAAGGGAACTGGGGTCTGATATAGATGCGGCTTGTGGGCAATTGAGGCAAAAAGATAATAGTCACTAATTAGTGGCTATTTTTGATATGAAGCTAATAATTATAATTGTGCCCAACAATGATAGAATTGTAGAAACTAGAAGCAGTGTTGAAGCTCCTAGCAAATCCAAGATAAAGCCACCTAAAAAGCTCGATACTACAGAACCTATAGTTGTCATTATTATAAATAAGGCTTGACCCCTTACAGCTTCTCGCTTGTCCAAGGTTTCATCAACAAAGTGGACCATTGCAGGTAGGAAAAGAGCAAAACCAAATAATTGGATAAATTGAGCTATAAATATTAAAACTACTGAGGTAGCCAAATAGCAGAGTAGTGTTTTCAGCGTAAAACCAAGGGAAGCTATAATAATTAAAGTCTTGCATTTGAACCTTTTATGGATTTTATCAAATAATACCATAGTGGGTATTTCAAGGGCAGCCATAAGAGAGAGTATTTTCCCCATATCTGCGCTGTTACCATTTACATTATCTACAATTTGGAACATAAAATTGTTTAAAACTGCGTTGCTAAAATATAAGCCGATTACACCGGTGCTCATTATAAAAAAAGCTTTATTGTGTGACAAAAATTCTTTTAAAGTAATTGGTATAATTACTTCGTTCTTGATATTTATATCTTGTTTTACGCATTCTTTTTTGTACCTTATGCTTGTAAACATAATAAAAGCTAATAGAAAAGCTAAAATGGATTGACCGGCTATAGGAATTGCAATTATACCATATTTTACTACAAAACCGCCTAAAACTCCTACTAAAAGAGAATACAATAAAGACCCTGTACTTCTGGCAAGACCAAAATTAATATAACAACCTGAATTTTGCAAATAAAAATTTAATGAATTAATAAAAGGTTGACCCGTTGTAACCCAAGCGATTATTAAGATATATAGAAAAGTTAAAATTAGGGATCTGGAATCAAAGGAAAACAAGAATAGATTAAGAATAATCATTATAACTATCAAAAACTTTATAATACTAAAAAGTGTAAACTTATTACTAGTGTCTGCAATGTGGGCTAAAATAGGTTGCATAAATAAAGCCAATATACTGCCTATGGAAAATATGATTCCTATTTCAGAATTAGAATAGCCTTTATCCAATAAAAATACTGCAGCATAACTAAAGGCTACGCCAAAATACATCCAGTAAGTGCCTTGTACCATGGAGTATTCAATGTTCAAAAGTTTTTTCATTTTATGCTGCCTCCAAGTAGATAGTATAACACATAGGACCTTAATTATGAACATAAATTTAATGCACAAGAGCATAATTTATGTTATAATAAAATGATTATTAATGTGCATAAGGAGTTAAGAATATGAAAATATTGATAGATGGAATGGGTGGCGATTATGCACCTAAAGAAATGGTAAAAGGATCAGTGCTAGCTGCTAGGGAAATAGAGCATGAAGTCATAATAATTGGTGACGAAGAAATAATAAAAGCAGAGCTTGATAATAACAATTTTAAGGGTGATAATATTAAAATTGTCAATGCATCAGAAAACATATTAAATGACGAATCACCGGTAAAAGCTGTAAGAAAGAAGAAAAATTCATCTATAGTAATTGGCCTTAATATGATAAAGGAAAAGGAAGCTGATGTATTTATTTCCGCAGGAAGCACGGGAGCATTATTAGCAGGTGGGTTACTAGTATTAGGTAGAATAGAAGGAATTGAAAGACCGGCTATAGCTGCATTTTATCCTAAAATGGGTAAAAATGAACCAGCTCTATTGCTAGACTGTGGTGCCAATACTGATATTAAACCAATTAATCTATTGCAATTTGGAATTATGGGAAGTATATATATAGAAAATGTTTTGGGAAGAACCAAACCAGAGATTGGTTTATTGAATATTGGAGCAGAACCAAACAAAGGTGACAAGTTACATAAGGAAGCATATAATCTTTTGACAGATAGCACATTAAACTTTATAGGAAATGTGGAGGGAAGAGATGTTCCGTCAGGTGCTTGTGATGTTATAGTAACTGATGGATTTTCTGGAAACATTTTCCTAAAAACATCAGAAGGTGTTGCTTTAACTATAATGAAGCTAATAAAAAACAAACTCATGGAAAGTGGTTTGTCTAAATTAGGCGCCATATTGTCTTCTAACAAGCTCAAATCTCTTAAGAAGGAATTTGATTATTCCGAGTTTGGAGGCGCCCCTATTCTTGGGGTAAAGGGAGGAATACTAAAAATTCATGGTTCTTCAAAATCAAATGCTGTGTATAAAGCTATAACTAATTCAGTTTTGTTTGTTGAAAGAGATATTGTAAACATGATTGAAGCAAGTGTTACTACAAGCGAGGAAATATAATGAAACATAAATCTTATCTAGAACTTGAAACTTCATTGGGATATTGTTTTAAAAACAAATTACTTTTAATGAATGCATTAACACATAGCTCCTATGCCAGTGACAGAAATTTGGAGTATGTGGAAAATAATGAGCGTTTGGAATTTGTTGGAGATGCTTTATTAGACTCTGTTATTGGGGTTAATTTATATAAAAAATTAGAAAATGAAAAGGAAGGAAGCCTTACCAAAATCAGATCTCAAATAGTCTGTGAGGAAACTCTAAAGGATATAGGAAATGAATTAATACTAAGTGAATATATACTAATTAGTAAAGGCGAAGAAAATACAGGTGGCAGAAACCGTAGATCTATAATAGCAAATGCAGTTGAAGCTATTATAGGAGCAGTATTTTTAGACAGTGATTATGACACTGTAAGCGGTGTGATAACTAATTTATTTGAAAAAAAAATAAAACTTGCAATAAATGGTGGTTTAAATATTGATTATAAAACTAAGTTGCAAGAAATATTGCAAAATAGATATAAAGAAAACTTCGTATCCTATGAAGTTGTTGATACAAAAGGGCCAGACCATGATAAGGTTTTTTATGTGGAAGTAAAAAATCACGGTAAAATAATTGGTTATGGCGTAGGTAAAAGTAAAAAGGAAGCAGAACAAAATTCGGCAAAAGATGCCCTTAAGAGAGGAGTCGACTAGATTGTATTTTAAAAGAATAGAAATGCATGGCTTTAAATCATTCGCAGACCCCGTTTGTATAGAATTTCATGAAGGAATAACATGTATTGTAGGGCCAAACGGTAGCGGCAAAAGCAACATTAGTGATGCAATAAGATGGGTATTAGGAGAGCAAAGTCCTAAATTATTACGTGGTGGCAAGATGGAAGAAGTGATTTTTGCTGGGACTACAGACAGAAAATCTAGGGGAATGGCAGAAGTTACTTTAGTTATAGATAATTCAAGTGGAATTTTACCAATAGAATATAATGAAGTTGCAATTAAGAGAAGGATGTACAGATCTGGAGAAAGTGAATACTTAATAAATAATAATCAATGCAGACTTAAGGACATACGTGAACTTATCATGGATACTGGCATAGGCGTTGATGGGTATTCAATAATTGGGCAAGGTAAAATATCAGATATAGTTAGCCTTAAACCAGATAACAGAAGAGAAATATTTGAAGAGGCAGCTGGCGTTGTTATGTATAAAAATAGAAAAACAACTGCTGAAAGAAAACTGGAAAGTGCCAAAGACAATCTTGATAGAGTTAACGATATAATTAATGAAATAGAAGAGAGAATAGGCGGTTTAAGGGAAGAAAGTATAAAAGCTAAGGAATTTGTTGAGCTTAGAGAAAGATACAAGTACCTTGAAATTAATTTAACATTAAATAATATAGGAAATTTAGATAAAAGTACAGAAGATTTAAATACTGAAATCTTGGAATTAAAAGAAAAGTTAGAAGAATTAGAAAATTCAAGAAAAGAGTCTGAAGATGAGCTTGATGAACTCATGGAAAGAAGTGAGAAGTTAGATGAATTAAGTAAAGAAGCCAATGATAGCCTTATAAAAAAGGTTAATGATTTAAATACAATAAGTAGTCAAGGTAAAGTAAATGTTGAAAGAATCAATTCCATTGATAAAGACGTGGATAGATTAACTGATGAAATAAGTGAGATTAATGAAAAATTATCTGCAGAAAATAAAAAATTGGAAGAACTTGCAGAAAACGAAAAAGAATTAAAACTTAGCAAGGAAAAAGCTGAATCAAAGCTGGAAGAAGCTATAATTGAACTTAATTCTTTAAATATAAAAAGCAAAGATTGTGAAGGAGAAATTGATAGTAAGAAAAATAGGATTATTGAAATAAACAATGAGAATTTAAAAAGAAAAGGTGAAATAAACACTTTAAATAGTTATAAAGAATCATTAAATTCCAGAAAAAATCAAATAGAGTTTGAAAATAGTAATGGAGACAAAAAAAGTGATGAGTATAAATTTCAAATTAATGAAGCAGAGTCAAAGCTGTCAGAAAACAATGAAACTTTAAGAATATATGAGATTAAGGAAAAAGAGTTTAATACCAATATACTAGATATTGATAAGAAGGAACAAAATGTTAATAAGAAAATTGAAGATAATAATTTAAAGTTAAACAGATCTTATGCAAGAAAAAATGCAATTCAAGAGATGGAAAACAATTATGAAGGTTATAACAATGCTGTAAAGTTTTCTATGAAAGCTGGTTTGGATTCCATATATGGCACAGTAGCAGACATTATCAAGGTGCCTGATGGACTTGAACTAGCCATTGAAACAGCTCTTGGTGGTGCAATGCAGAACATAGTATGTAAAGATGATAATACTGCAAAAGAACTTATTAATAAACTCAAAAACAGCGGAGCGGGAAGAGCAACGTTTTTACCTTTAGAATCAGTTAAAGGTAACAGAGTCAGTTTTAATAATGATGATGGTGCTTTGGGTATAGCAGCAGAATTAATCGATTTTGATGAAAAGTTTATTGGTGTGATTAATTATTTACTTGGCAGAGTTATTATTTCAAAAACCATGGATGATGCTGTTAGACTTTCTAAAAACATGAGAAATGGTGCTAGATTTGTAACTTTGGATGGAGAAGTTGTAAATGCCAGTGGAGCTATTACTGGAGGGAAGTATAAAAATAAATCATCTAATTTGATTGAGAGAAAATCAGAAATCTTAAAGCTTGAAAAGACCATAAAGAAGTTAAATGCTTTAGAGGAAACTTTGAAAAATGAAAAATCAGAAATTCAAGAGAGAAAAGAAAAAATATTAAAAGAAAAAGAAAAAATCAATGGGGCTAAACAAAGTATCCTTTTGGAAAATGGAAACCTAAAAAATCAATTGGATCACATAAAGGCATTAGTAAAGGAAACTGGTTTAGCGTATGATAGATATGAAAAAGAAATTGAAAGAATTGGGAATGACTTATTAGATGCAGACCAAATGATTGTTAAATATCAAGAAGAAATTAAAGAAGCAGAAGAAGAAAGCGAAAAATTAAATCAAGAAGTCGATTCCCTTATTGAAGGTTTAGAGAGTTTTGAAAAAGAACAAGAAGAAAAAAATGAGGAAATAGTATCTATAAGAGTTGAAGTAAATGAATTTGAAACTAAATTTCTTGGGTTAAATGAATTAATTGAAAGGATAAATGATACGATTGTAGATTATGAAGATGATTTAAACGATGATAACGAGGAATTAGAAGATATACTTAAAGAAAAAGAATTGCTATGTACTGGTGACGATGAGGCTATTGAAAAGCAAGAACTATTAAAGCTAGAAAAAATAGAACTGGAAAAGTATATTGAAGAAGCTACAAAAGAAAAGACAAGTATAAATAAAAGATATAATGAGATTAACGAAGAACAAAAAAATCTAATTAACGAAAAAAATGAAGCCCAAGATAAGAAGTATAGAGCTGAGATAAAGTTAGCCAAAAATGAGACGCAATTAAATAACATAAAAGACAGGTTATGGGAGGACTTTGAAATATCTTTTGCTGAAGCTAGAGATATGAAAGCGGAAAATTTCCCTATAACTGCTGCAGGAAAGGAATTAAAAGAAGTCAAAACAAGATTAAAAGAACTTGGTGATGTAAATGTGTCTTCAATAGAAGAATATGAAAAAGTTAGCAAGAGGTATGAATTCCTAAAAGAGCAGAGGGGAGATATTTTATCTGCCACTGAAGAATTAAAAGATATAATACAAAATATGGATAAAACAATTAAGAAAAAGTTCAAAGAAAACTTTGACAGAGTTGTAATTAATTTTGAGGAAATATTTAAAGAATTATTCAATGGTGGTTATGCAGAGCTTAGACTTGAGGATGAATCGAATCCACTGGAATCAGGGATTGAGATAGTAGCTCAACCACCAGGGAAAAAACTTAAAAATATTAATCTAATGTCTGGTGGTGAAAAAACAATGACTGCAATAGCTTTAATGTTTGCAGTATTAAAGTCAAAACCAACTCCATTTTGCATATTAGATGAGGTGGAAGCTGCCCTTGATGATAGTAATATTGAAAGGTTTTCTAAATATCTTAAAAAGTTTAAAGAAATACAGTTTACGTTGGTAACTCACCAAAGGGCTACTATGGAGCATGCTGATGTTTTATATGGCGTTACCATGCCAGAACATGGAATTTCTAAAGTACTTTCACTGAGAATGGGAGACGAATTTGCACTAGATTAATGAGGGGTAAAAATGGCATTATTTGAAAATAAAAGTCCTTTTAAAAAGTTTTCTGAAAGAATAACTGATATAATATTATCAAATCCTAAAGTGGATGAAGAATTCTTGGAAGAATTAGAAGAGGCATTAATAACTTCTGATATAGGAATGGATACAACCGTTTATATAATGGAAGAATTAAGAAATAGAATAAGAAAAGAAAAATTAGATGATGGAGAAAAAGTCAAATTAGAATTAAAGAAAATAATTGCAGAGATAATGGATAAGGGAGAAAGAAATTCAATAAGTGATAAAACTCCTTTAATTATACTTATGATTGGCATTAATGGAGGTGGGAAGACAACTTCCATAGGTAAAATTGCAAATATATTTAAAAACCAAGGGAAATCGGTTTTACTAGCAGCTGCAGATACTTTCAGAGCTGCTGCAGCGGATCAATTATCAATATGGTCAGACAGGATTGGTGTTAGCGTTATTAGGCATAAAGAAGGTAGCGATCCTGCCGCGGTTATATATGATGCAATAATGTCTGCTAAAGCTAAGGAAATAGATGTGGTCATTTGTGATACAGCTGGTAGGCTTCAAAATAAGAAAAATTTAATGAAAGAACTTGAAAAAATAAATAAGATAATTGCAAGGGAATACCCTGAGGCAGATAAAGAAACTTTGCTAGTGCTTGATGCTACAACTGGCAAAAATGCTATTAGTCAAGCTAAGGAATTTTCAGATATATCTGATGTAACTGGAATAGTATTAACTAAGCTAGATGGTACTGCTAGAGGAGGAATAAGCATAACAATAGCCAATGAGTATGATATGGCTGTAAAATACATAGGAGTAGGCGAAGGCGTTGACGACCTAAAACCTTTTCATCCTTTGGAGTTCGCGGGAGGAATATTTGATGAGTAAACCGGTATTAGCCGTAGTAGGCAGACCAAATGTGGGTAAATCTACATTTTTTAATAAAATAGTAGGGAAGAGGATTGCAATTGTTGCAGATACACCGGGCGTTACTAGAGATAGAATATATGCTGAAGCAGAATGGAATGGTGTAGAGTTTGCTATAATAGATACCGGTGGAATAGAGCCAAATACTTCTGATCCTATATTATCTCAAATGAGAGAACAAGCTCAAATAGCAATGGACACGTCTGATGCTATATTATTTATGGTGGATGGGAAAGAGGGTATCACCATAGCTGACAGCGAAGTAGCGACAATTTTAAGGAAAACAGGCAAGCGAGTAATATTAGTTGTAAATAAAATAGATAATCCCAAGAATGTTCCAGATGATTATTATGACTTCTATGAGCTTGGCTTAGGAGAACCTATACCTATAAGTTCTGCTAATATGCTTAATTTTGGTGATGTATTAGACGAAATTGTGGATAGTTTCCCTGAGAATATTTATGATGATGATTCAGATTCAATTAAAGTTGCGGTTATAGGAAAACCTAATGTTGGAAAATCGTCTTTAATTAATGAATTAGTAAATGAAAATAGAGTAATTGTTTCCCCTGTGGCTGGTACAACGAGGGATTCTATAGATACTAAACTAACATATAAGGATGAGGAATATGTTTTAATTGATACTGCAGGCATAAGAAGAAAAAGCAAGGTCAATGAAAATATTGAAAGGTATAGTGTTATTAGAGCCATTGCAGCTGTGGAGAGATGCGATGTATCTATTTTAATAATTGATGCACAAGAGGGACTAACTGAGCAAGATAAAAAGATTGTTGGCATAGCCCATGAAGCAGGTAAAGGTCTAGTTATAGTTGTAAATAAATGGGATTTAATTGAAAAAGAAACCAATACAATAAGGGATTACACTAGAAAAATCAAAAGTGAACTATTATTTGCATCCTATGCGTCAGTAATTTTTATATCGGTTAAAAAACATGTAAGGGTTTTCGATGTAATGGATATGATAAGTCGAGTAGCACAAAGCAGAAGGAGAAGAATATCAACGGGGCAGCTTAACAATGTTGTGATTGACGCTACTATGATGAAGCAACCTCCTTCTGATAAGGGCAAAAGATTAAAGATATATTATGTTAGTCAAGTTGGAGTAAGCCCTCCGTTATTTTCATTTAAAATAAATTCAAGACCACTTATGCATTTTTCATATTCGAGATATTTAGAAAATAAAATAAGAGAAGCATTTGGTTTTGAGGGAACATCGATTAAATTTGTATTTAGAGAAAAAGGAGAAAAGTAAGATGGAACTTTTTATTTGTATTATGCTAATTGTTTTATCCTATTTAATGGGGAATATTTCACCATCAATTATCTTGGGTAAAATGAAAGGCGTAGATATTAAAAGTGAAGGAAGCGGAAATGCCGGGACTACAAATGCTTTAAGATTATTAGGCGCAAAAGCAGGGCTTATCACGTTTTCCATGGATATAATAAAGGGGTTTATTCCTGTATTTTTGGCTATGACTTTTTCAACTTTTTATTGCGCTAGTATTTGTGTTTTAGCTGTTATATTTGGTCATATATGGCCAGTTATGTATAAGTACAAAGGAGGTAAGGGTGTCGCCACTTCAATCGGTGCAACTCTGGCAATTAATCCTGTTTTGACATTGATTATAACGGTTATTTCAATGAGTATGGTTGCAATAACTAAAAAAGTATCTGTTGGATCAATAACTGCTGCAATAATATATCCAATAGCAACTTTTATTTTCATTAAAGATTTTATGCCATTTGCAGTAATATTATGCATAACAATCATAATAAAACATAAAGAAAATATAAAAAGATTAATTAACGGAGAAGAAAAGAATATATCAATTAAAAAGGAGAAATGATTTGAAAACTAATGTAGCTGTAATAGGCGGTGGAAGCTGGGGGACAGCATTAGCGCATACTTTAGGTAAAAATGGTCACAATGTTAGACTATGGGATATTGATAAAGATCTCATTGAATCTATGGAAAAAGATAGAGAAAATAAAAAATATCTGCCTGGTGTAATACTAAATGAGAATATTGAATTATGTTTAAATAACTACGAAGCAATGGAAGAGGCAGAAGTTGTTCTATTTGCAGCTCCTGCACAAAAATTTAGATTGGCAATAAACAGTGCTAAAAAATATATTAGTGATGATAAAATCATAATAAATGTTGCTAAAGGTATAGAAATAGGAACACATATGAGGCTATCAGAAATAGCAAAAGAGTTTATACCAAATAATAGATATGTCGTATTGTCTGGGCCATCTCACGCTGAAGAAGTGGGTTTGGGAATCCCAACAACCGTATCTGCTGCCTCAGAAGACGAAAAAGCGGCAATGTTTGTACAAGAGCTTTTTTCAAATGAAAACTTTAGAGTTTATACCAATGAAGATGTTACAGGTGTGGAATTAGGCGGAGCACTTAAAAATATTATAGCCCTAGGCGCAGGGATATCAGATGGTTTGGGTTACGGCGATAATACTAAAGCGGCGCTTATGACAAGGGGAATAGCAGAGATGAAAAGGCTAGGAGTAAGACTTGGAGCCAATTCTGAAACTTTTTCTGGATTAGCAGGTGTTGGAGATTTAATTGTTACATGTACTAGTATGCACTCAAGAAATAGAAGATGCGGTATAATGATAGGCGAGGGAATGAAACCAAAAGACGCTGTCAAAGAAGTTGGAATGGTAGTTGAAGGCATCTTTACAGCAGAAGCAGCAATTGAACTTGCTAAAATTAATGAAGTAGAATTACCAATATCGGAAGGTATATATAAAATAGTACACGGAGATGTTGAGCCCAAGGGAGTAGCAAAACTGCTTATGGGACGTGAAAAGAAAGACGAAATGTTAATGTATTAGGAGGAAGTTATTTGAATAATAAATATCATATTATCACTTTTGGTTGTCAGATGAATGAGCATGATTCTGAAAATATTTCAGGAATGCTTACAAATCTAGGTTATGATGAATGCGATAATAAAGATAATGCGGATATAGTTATTATAAATACTTGTAGCATAAGGGAAAATGCTGATAAAAGATTTTTTGGTACACTAGGTCAGTTGAAACATAAGAAAAAAAATAAAGATAATTCTATTATTGTAGTTTGTGGTTGTATGATGCAGCAAAATCACATAGTTGATGAATTAAAATCCAAATATCCGTGGGTGGATATAGTATTTGGCACTCATAATATTGAGGAGTTTCCCAAACTTTTGGAAAGAAGAATTGAAGCAAAAAAAAGGATAATTGAAATAAAAGAAGACAGGGATTGTATTCCAGACTTATTACCAAGTAAGAGATTATTTGGACACAAATCCTTTGTTAATATAACTTATGGTTGCAATAATTTCTGCAGTTATTGTATAGTTCCTTACACTAGAGGTAGAGAAAAAAGTAGAACCATAGATTCCGTTATAGATGAAGTTAAACTACTTGTATCAGATGGAGTTAAAGAGGTAACTTATTTAGGTCAAAATGTTAATTCTTTTAAGGACCCAAATGGAAGTGATATTTCAGATTTAATATATGCTACTAATGAAATTGAAGATTTAGAAAGAATAAGGTTTATGACATCTCATCCTAAGGATTTGTCCGATAAGCTTATAAAGGCTTATGTGGATTGTGATAAGCTTTGTAATTATATACATTTACCGGTTCAATCTGGTAGCAGTAGTGTTTTAAAGAATATGAATAGAAAATATGACAGAGATAGGTATCTTAGCATTGTATATAAACTTAAGGAAGCTGTGCCTGAACTTACTATTTCTACAGATATTATTGTTGGTTTTCCAGGGGAAACCGAGAAAGACTTTTCAGATACCTTATCTTTAATAGAAGAAGTAAGATATGATTCAGCCTTTACTTTTCTTTATTCCATTAGAAAAGGAACCCCTGCTGCAAAATATGATAATCAAATACCAGAAGTTGTAAAACATGAAAGATTTAATAGACTTGTGGAGGTTGTAAATAGAATAAGCGGTGAAAAGAATAGCATGTATGAAGGCAAAATAGAAAAAGTATTAGTTGAGGGCAAAAGCAAAAACGATAGTAACAGACTTACTGGTAGAACAGAAGGTTTTAAACTAGTAAATTTCGATGGAGATGAAAGCTTAATTGGAAGTATTGTAGATATAAAAATAACGAAAGGGAAGACTTTTAGTTTAGAGGGAGAATTGATTTGACAGAAATTTTTGAGGTAATAACATTTAGTAGAATAATGACTATAACCTACTTTCTTAACTTTATTATTTCAATGGCAATAATATTTTTAGAAAGGAAAAATCCTAGTGCAACTTTAGCATGGATATTGGTTCTGTTTGCAGTGCCTATTGCAGGCATTTTTCTTTATATTGTCTTTTCTCAAAATATAAATAGATATCATATATTTAAGTTGTCACCAATTGAAGAAGATGCAGTTGATAGAATATTAGCATCTCAGATTAGTTATATGGAAAGTGGTGAATATCAATTTCCAAATGATGTTACCAAAACATGGGAACACATGATTAAGCTGAACCAAACTTATGGGCAAGCATATCTAACTGAAAATAATGAAATTGAACTAATAACTGATGGAAAACAGATGTATCATAACTTGATGAATGATATAAGGCATGCTAAAAAGTCAATTAATGTTGAATTTTTTATTGTAAGAAATGATATAGTAGGCAAAAAGTTCATAGAATTACTGACTAGAAAAGCACAAGAAGGTGTAGAAGTTAGATTTTTAATGGACGCCATGGGAAGTAGGATGATAAATGACTATATCTTAAGGGATTTTGCGAAAGCGGGTGGCAAATATTCATTCTTCTTTAAGCCTTTAGTAAAATACATGTTTGTAAAGTTTAACTATAGAAATCATAGAAAAATAACTATAATTGATGATGAAATAGGATATATAGGTGGATTCAACATAGGTAGAGAATACCTTGGATATAAAGAACGATTTGGATATTGGAGAGATACTCATGTAAGGCTTAGAGGGGATTCAATAGTAGCCCTTAACCAAAGATTTTATTTAGATTGGAGATACGCATCGAAAGAAAAAATAAATCTTTTGGAAAGATGTATACCAAATGATTACACAGTTGGTAGAGCTATGGGTAATAATCCTATTCAAATAGTGTCTTGTGGCCCAGAATCAAGGAAACAGGAAATTAAACAAAGTCTTCTTAGAATGGTTACCTATGCTAAGAAAAATATATATATTCAAACTCCATATTTTGTTCCCGATAACACATTGTTTGATACTTTATATATGGCAGCAAATTCTGGTGTGGATGTTAGAATTATGATACCTTGCATGCCGGACCATCCCTTTGTTTATGCTACTACTTTATCGTATGTAGGGGAGTTATTAGAAGCAGGGGTTAAGGTATATATTTATGAAAATGGATTCTTGCATGTGAAAACCATGGTAGTTGACGGAGAGGTCGCCACAGTTGGCTCTGCAAATTTTGACAGAAGAAGCTTTATATTAAATTTTGAAGCAAATGCTTTTGTATATAAAAAAGAATTTGCAGAGGAAATGAAAAAAACTTTTGAAGATGATATAAAATTATCTAAAGAATTAACGTTAGAGGATTATAAAAACAGGGGTGTATGGCAATCAACTAAGGAGTCAATATCAAGGTTATTGTCAGATGTATTATAAGGGGGGAAAAAAATGAGATTTTTAATTGCATTATGGTTTGGGAAATTAATTAATTTATTGATAAGTTTTGTTGATAAAACCAGAGGCACCAACCTTTCTGGTGAAAAAGCGCTTAAAGTAGACCCTAAAATGGTGAGCAAATTTAAAGGTATTGATGTAAATAAAGTGCTGATTGTTACAGGTACCAACGGCAAATCTACTTCGGCTAATTTAATTACGCATATATTTAAAAGCAATAATAAAAATATTATAGCAAATTTGCAAGGTGCGAATTTGATTAGTGGCGTTGCTTCATTATTCATAAAAAATTCTAGTTTATTAGGGAAAATAAAAGCAGAATATGTAGTGCTTGAAGTTGATGAAAGATTTGTACCAAAGGTTTTGGAGCAAATACCAGCAAGAAATTTATTAATTACTAATTTACAAAAAGACCAAGTACAAAGAAACGGTGATCCGGATATTATTTGTAGAATACTAAAGCCTGCAATTACTGAAGATATGAAATTATTTTTGAATAATGAGGAACCAAGGACTAAATCCTTTGAAAAACTAAGCAAAAACATAGTAACTTACGGAGTGCACAAGCATGACGAAGCTTTTATAAAAGATGAGACATTTCCTACTATGTCGTGTCCTTTATGCTATCATAAGATTGAATTTAAATATTTTAACAACGATGGAATGGGTGCTTTTAGCTGTAATAATTGTGGCTTCCAAAACAACAAGGAGGCTAAATATTCAATATATGATGTAAATTTCAATGAATATTCATTTAAATATGACGAAACAGATTTTATAATGCCATATAATTCGCCATATATGTGCTATAATTACGCAGCGGCAATTGCGGTGGCGAAGGAAATTGCAAACATATTGCCGGAAGATGCATCTAAATCATTTAAAAGTTTTAAAAATGTAAGTGGCAGATTTGAAATATTAGAATATAAAGAAAAAACTATAAAGTATATGAGAATTAAGCAGGAAAACCCTGAAACACTGCAAACTTGCATAAATGTTATGAGTTCTGACCCTAGTAAAAAAATGGTATGCTTAGGTCTTTGCCCATTAATAGACATGATACCACATTATCTAAATAGTTTTTATGCATATGATTGTGATTTTAAAAAGCTTGCAAATCAAGATGTTGAAAGATATTTTTGTTTTTCAGATGGTGTTTGCTATGATACAGCTAAAAGATTGATACTTGAAGGAGTATCTCCTGAGAAGATAACTGTAGTCAATTCAGAGGATGTAAAAACATTGTTTGGGGAAATAGATAAAGTTGAAACTAATAATATCTATCTGATAACTTGGTTAAAAACTTTTAAACATATGAAGAAGTATTATGATAAGGAGATATTAAATGGATAAAGTTAAGATAGGTTGGATGTTTCCTGATACTTTGTATCTTCATGGTGAAAGAGGGAATATATTGGCACTAATAGAAGTGCTTAAATGGTATAATAAGGAAGCTGAAGTAATAAAAATTGATTTTGATAATATAGAATCCATTGATTTTATGGATTTCGATATGCTGTTTGTAGCGCCGGGGGATTTATCTTCCATAGAGATTGTTAGTAATATGCTTGAAAATCGTAAAAATGAATTAAATGAATTCATTGATACAAACAAATTGCTTTTTGTAACTGGGACATCAATTGCACTATTTGGAAATGAAGTAACAAGAACAGATGGCACTAAATACAACGGATTGGGTTTGATTGATGTGAAAACCTTAGAAAAAGAAATGGTATATGGAGATGATATATATTTTAGAATATTAAATTCAGGTATTGAAATTATTGGTAACCAAATCCAAGTGGCTGATTTTATACCGGGAGATGTAGAAATCCTAGGCGAAATAATTTATGGATATGGAAACACGGGGAAAGATAAGAATGAGGGATTCATAAGAAAAAATGCCATATTTACAAATACTTTAGGGCCAATGCTGGCTGTTAATATGGAATATACTATGAGATTACTCGAAAAAGCACTTTTCATTGAAGAAGCTGTAAATATAAACAATGATTTAATGGATATAGACGGAGTTTCCTTTGATATAAAAAAAGATTTTATATTAAACAAAGAAACGAAGCTAAATAACAAATAAAAGGAGTATTAAGTGAAGAGATTTTTTAACTCTGGTGTTGGAATAATAATGATTCTAATACTAGTAAGTAATTTTGTAAGTGGGGGACTGAGTAATCCGGGGGAATATATTTATCATATATTAATAATGTTACCAGGCATTATTATTGGTCTGTCATTTCATGAATTTGCACACGGATATGTATCATATAAATTGGGTGATCCAACACCAAAGTATCAAGGAAGATTGACGTTAAATCCTAAGGCTCACTTTGATCCCTTTGGATTTTTAGCTTTAGTATTTATGGGGTTTGGTTGGGGAATACCTGTTGAGATTAATCCCAGTTATTATAAGAATAAACGTAGAGATGAACTTTTAGTGGCTTTTGCTGGTGTTACAATGAACCTAGTAATTGCAATAATCACGGCATTTGTTGTAAAGATTATTTTATATTCAAATCCATATATTACCGATGATAGCATTATGAGTATAGTTATAAGTATATTGATGGGAGTGGTATCAGTTAATATTATACTTCTTGTATTTAACCTTATTCCAATACCTCCTTTGGATGGGTTCAATGTAATTACACAAATATTTAATCTTAGAGGAACTAAATTTTACTATACTGTATATAAAAATGGGTTTTTGATTTTACTTGTACTATTACTGGTAGGAGTAGTAGATAAAGTAATTGGCCCAGCTTATTATTTCATATACAGCTTGATAGTAAATAATATAATTTTATAGCGACTTAAGTAAAAAATCACACAATCTTCACAAGAACAATTAGCACTCTACATACGAGAGTGCTAATTTTAATTTAGTAAAAAAAAGGAGGTCATTATGAACATAGATAAATACACTCAAAGCATGCAAACAACGGTGATGGATGCTCAAAATACTGCAATATCTTTAGGTCATCAATTTATTGATTGTGAGCATATTCATTATGCCCTTTTAAATCAAAATGACGGTTTGATTTCTAGATTATTGGAAGCGATGGGAAAAGAAAAATCAAATATTAAAAATGATTTAAATGATTACTTGGAAAATCTACCTAAGGTATCTGGTGATGGGACATCCATATACATGACAAGAAATTTGAATAATATATTAATGAATGCGGAGAAAATTGCTAATAAAATGAAAGACGAGTATGTTAGCGTTGAACATACATACTTGGCATTAATTGAAGATAAAAAAGGTTTTTCAGGAGAAATAGTTAAAAAATACAATATAAATAAAGAAGAATTTTTAGAGAAACTAAATGGTGTAAGAGGGAACCAAAGAATAACTAATCAGAATCCTGAAAATAATTACGATGCTTTAAATAAATACGGTATTGATTTAGTTGAAGCGGCTAGAACTGGTAAACTAGATCCAGTAATTGGTAGGGACGAAGAAATAAGAAGGACCATTCAAATACTATCTAGAAGGACCAAGAACAACCCTGTATTGATAGGAGAACCTGGTGTAGGTAAAACTGCTGTAGTTGAAGGGTTGGCCCTAAGAATCGTCAATGGTGACGTTCCAGAAGGTCTTAAGGATAAAACTATATTTTCCCTTGATATGGGATCTCTTATTGCAGGAGCTAAATTTAGAGGTGAATTCGAAGAAAGATTGAAGGCAGTGTTAAATGAAATTGATAAGTCCGAAGGCAAAATAATACTATTTATAGATGAATTACATAATATAGTAGGTGCTGGTAAAACAGAAGGTTCTATGGATGCTGGTAATCTTTTAAAACCGAAACTAGCAAGGGGAGAGCTTCATTGCATAGGTGCAACAACTTTAGATGAATATCAAAAGCATATAGAAAAGGATGCGGCCCTTGAAAGGCGTTTTCAAAAGGTAATGATAAATGAACCAACGGTGGAAGACACTATTTCAATATTAAGGGGTTTGAAAGAAAGGTTTGAAATACATCATGGAGTAAGAATTGCCGATGGAGCTTTAATTGCCTGTGCAAATTTATCAAATAGGTATATAAGTGATAGATTCTTACCTGATAAGGCAATTGATCTGATGGATGAAGCTGCTGCTAGAATTCGTACTGAAATTGACAGTATGCCAACAGAACTTGATGATATTTCTAGAAAAATAATGCAACTTGAAATTGAAAAGCAGGCATTGTCTAAAGAAAAAGATAAATCTTCAAAATCTAGGCTAGAAACAATTGATTTAGAATTATCAGAATTAAAAGATAAGAATAACGTATTAAGAGCAAGATGGGAAAACGAAAAAGAAAGTATTGCTTCCCTGAAGGATAAAAAACAAAGGATAGAGGATGTTAAACTTGAAATAGAAAATGCAGAAAGAAACTATGATCTTGAAAAATTGGCTAAACTAAAATATGGGACTTTACCTGAACTTGAAAAAGAAATTGCCATGGAACAAGAAAAAGTAGACAAGAAAAAGGAAGAATGTCTGTTAAAGGAAGAAGTAGGAGAGGAAGAAATATCGGTAGTTATATCCAATTGGACGGGTATACCTTTAGAAAAATTAATTGAAACTGAAAGGGAAAAACTTATTAAACTTCCTGAAATACTTCATAAAAGAGTGGTAGGTCAAGATGAAGGCATTAAGGCAGTGTCGGATGCTATATTAAGAGCAAGAGCTGGGCTTAAAGATGAAAACAAACCTATTGGTTCTTTCATATTCCTAGGTCCTACAGGTGTGGGGAAAACAGAACTTGCAAAGACATTAAGTGAAAGTTTGTTTGATACTGAAAAAAATATGATCAGAATAGATATGTCTGAATATATGGAAAAGCACTCTGTGTCGAGGCTAGTGGGCTCTCCCCCAGGATACGTGGGTTATGATGAAGGTGGTCAACTTACGGAGGCTGTGAGAAGAAAGCCATATAGTGTAATTTTATTTGATGAAATAGAAAAGGCTCACCCAGATGTTTTTAATATTTTATTACAGCTATTAGATGATGGTAGGTTAACAGATAATAAGGGTAGAACAGTAGATTTTAAAAATACAATAATAATTATGACATCAAATTTAGGAAGCGGTTACCTAATGGAAAATGTTAAAGCAGATGGAAGCATTGATGAATCAACTAGAAATTTAGTATTAACTGAAATGAAAAAGTATTTTAAACCTGAATTTTTAAATAGAATAGATGAAAATGTAATATTTAGTCCGCTTACTTTGCAAGATATTGTAAAGATTATAGAATTAACCATGGTAGCTTTAGTTGGGAAATTAAAAGATAAAGGAATAAGCATTGAACTAACTGATAAGGCAAAGGAAGTAATTGCTAAAGAAGCATATGATCCTGTGTTTGGAGCTAGACCTGTAAAGAGGTACATACAAGGATACATAGAAACACAAGTCGCTAAAATGATAATATCAGGTAATGTGAAAGAAGGTAATAAAATATTTGTAGATGGTAACAACGAAAGGCTTGATTATTCTGTTAAATAGTTAAAAATCTTGCTAATAGTAGAAATGAGTAGTATAATTTTTATATACTAATGTACTAATAGTAGGAGGTCATTATGGAAAGAAGAGAGTTCTACAGAGTTTCATCTAACGGAGAAGGACAATTATTTTCAAGAAGTTGGATTAGTGATAAACCATGGTGCATAGTTCAAATTGTTCATGGTATGGCAGAGCATAGTAAAAGGTATGATGATTTTGCTGCTAAACTAACGGATATAGGGTGTAATGTATATGCTAATGATCATATTGGACACGGGATGAGCAAGCAAGGTCATAGAGGTACATTTGCTATGCAAAAAGGTGGTTTTGACTATGTTTTGGAAGATATGCATTCTTTATTTGAGTATGCAGAAGAAGAATCTGGTAAAATGCCTAAAATACTTTTAGGACACAGTATGGGTAGCATTTTAGCAGAATTATATGCATCAACATATCAAGACATTGATGGTATGATATTATCTGGCACAGTTGCACCAAATAAATCAGTAGGGGCAGCTATTGGAATAGCTAATATCCACATTGCAATGCATGGTTATACTTCAGTATCAAAGATTTTAGATAAACTTACCAATACCAATTTGGAAGCTGAAGGAGATAGCCCTATAGCGAAATATTCTTGGCTTACTAGGGATATGGATATTGTTAAAAAGTATGCCGAGGATGAAGACTGTGGCTTTAGCTTTTCGGCGTCAGCCAATAGGGAAATGTTTATAGGTTTAAAACATGTAACTAATAAAGCATGGGCTGGCAAAGTACCTAGAGTTCCAGTACTGATTTTAGGCGGATCCGAAGATCCTGCTGGAAATAAAGGTGATGCACCTAAATATTACTTCGAAAAATTGAAAAATGAAGGTAATGATGAAGTTAGTATTAAAATTTATGAAGGGGCTAAGCATGAGATACTGAATGAAATCAATAAGGGAGAAGTATATGAAGATATAATGACTTGGCTTGAAAAGAAAATACAAGAGCAATTACTTTAAAAGTAATTGCTCATTCTTCGTAGTTTAGTTTGTTGCATGTGATAATCCATAGCTTTTTTCCCTGCTGCAACATTTCGATTCTTAACAGCTTCGAATATTGCTTTATGTTCCGCTAGAATTGTGGTTAAGTAATCATCTGTTATTAAAGTTACAGGTGATGTGTCTTTTAAATAGATTTGATAAGAAGTAAGCATTTGCTCCAACATCTTGTTTCCAGTAGCTTTATATAGTATACTGTGGAAAGTCGAGTTGATGCTAAGCACTTTATCCGTATCATTTTTTAAAGTATAGAACTCCATGAATTCAAAGGTTTCTTCGAGGGAATCGATTGTATCATTTTGCATACGAGTTATAGCCCATTCGATTGCTTGTACTTCTGTAATTCTTCTAAGTTCAAACATATCGGAGATATCTCGATTATTAAGACCTATGACAAAGGCACCTCGATTGGGTATATTTTCAATCAGTCCCTCAGTTTCTAATTGTCGTAAAGCTTCTCTTACAGGTGTTCTGCTAACATTATACTGTTCACAAATACTTTGTTCTGTAAGCTTTGAATTAGATTTAAGTTTGCCTGAAAGAATATCTTTTCTAATCATACAAAAAAGATTGTTTGATAACGGTTGGTTGGAAGTCTCGTCGTTTAGATTTATAGATATCATAATGTGCCTTTCTTACTTATAGAATACCAATAATTGTCATCTGATGTATACAATTATATTAATAAAAAACAATTTGTCAATAGAAAATGGGAAAAGAGTGTACGATTAAATGAAAGATTTAAATGAAATAGAATTAATACTTGATTTATTAAAACTAGAGTATCCTAAAGCAAAGTGTGCTTTAGATTTTAATGATAAATTCCAGCTTTTAATTGCTGTCGCTTTATCTGCTCAAACTACAGACGAAAGTGTTAATAAAATTACACCATTGTTGTTTGAAAAATATCCGGATGCAAAGTCATTATCTGAAGCAAATCAAGAGGATGTGGAAGAAATAATAAGGAGCATAGGTTTATATAAAAATAAGGCTAGAAATATTATTGAAATAGCTAAATCAATAGTAAATGACTATTTAGGTTTAGTACCAAGAAATTATGAAGAACTAATTAAACTAAAAGGTGTTGGCAGAAAAACTGCAAATGTAATTTTATCTGTAGGATTTGGAAACCAAACAATTGCAGTGGATACTCATGTTTTTAGGGTGTCAAATAGGCTTGGTCTCGCCAATGCTAAAGATCCATTAACAACCGAGTATGATTTGATGGGGAAGATTCCGAAAGAAAGATGGACAGAGACCCACCATAGTTTAATATTTCATGGAAGAAATTGCTGCTTTGCTAGAAATCCAAATTGTGAGGAATGCATAATTAAGGATTTTTGCAATTATTATTTAAGAGAAAAAGGTGCCGATTAATATAAAGAATTTCATATATTACATAAATATTCTGATATATTCAGAATATTTTTTTGCATATAATCAAATTATAATAGGAAAATATTCGGAGGTAAACTATGAAAGAACATAAATACCCTTGTGTTGAGATAAATTTGACACATTTAAAAGAAAATGTAACAGAAGTAAATAAAAGATGCCAAGAACATGGAATAGATATGATTGGTGTAATTAAAGGTGCTACTGGGTTACCACTAGTTGCTAAACAATACATAGAAGGAGGTGCTAAGATGATTGCATCTTCTAGATTGGAACAAATAGAGGATTGTATTGAATTTGGTTTAGATACTAAATATTTATGCCTTAGAGTGCCTATGCTAAGTGAGGTAGATGATATTGTTAGATTAACAGAGTATAGCTTAAATAGCGAATACAAGGTAATAAACGCTTTGAATCATGCGGCAAAAGAACAAAATAAAATTCATAATGTTATACTTATGGCTGATTTAGGTGATTTAAGAGAAGGATTTTGGAATAAGAGCGAACTTGTTGATGTGGCAACAAAAATAGAAAATGAGATGGATAATATTGTGTTATCTGGAGTTGGGACCAACCTTGGTTGTTATGGTTCAATTCTACCAACCAAAGATAAATTAGATGAATTAGTTGAAATAGCAGAGAAAATTGAGAATAAAATAGGCAGAAAACTTGAATATATTTCAGGAGGAGCTACAACTAGCTTGATGAGATTATGGGATGGTGACATGCCAAAAAGAATAAATATGCTAAGAGTAGGAGAAGGGGTAATATTAGGCAAAGATAATGAGCGATTCTTTGGATATGATATGTCTTGTCTACATAAGGATACATTGGTATTAAAATCAGAAGTAATAGAAGTTAAAGATAAACCTACGCATCCAATAGGAGAATTGGGAATAGATGCATTTGGTCATAAACCCGTGTATGAGGATAGAGGAATTAGAAGACGTGCATTGCTAGGGATAGGTAAGGTTGATTATGGTGATCCGTTTGAACTTAAACCAATGCAAGAAGGTATACAAATATTAGGAGCTTCAAGTGACCATACTATAATTGATGTGGAGGATTATAATGGTGAATTGGAAGTCGGAGATGTTTTAACTTTTGAAATTTTCTATGCTACTATGGTATACCTAACAAATTGTCGTAATGTTAAAATATTTTACATCAAATAAGTAAAGACCTGTTAATAAACAACTTTAAAGGACTAAATTCTGTATTTCACAGGACTTAGTCCTTTTGAATTATAAACCTATTGGGCAAAACAAAAGTTACCAGTATTTTAGACCACTGATAACTATGTAATAAAAACTTTTGATAAATTGAGATACACATTTTTCCTAATAATTAATCTACTTCTGTTATGTCTTTTAGTTCAAAATACGGTAAAGAGTTCTTTGCCATTCTGTTTAGCTTCTTTCTACATGTATTGCCTGAAAACCTGAATTTACCAACAGAATCAATTAAAGCTTCGTTGTAAGGTGCATCTGCTTCCAATGGCAGTTTTTGCCATTTAATGTAGTCGTTTTCAGTAAGTGCAAAGGTTAACTTAGGACAAAGATATACTAGGGTGTCTTCAGGAAGTTTTTTGTCCAATTCTTCTAGCAGAGGAATTGTAGACCATTTTAATATTTTATTCATAAATTTTGGTCCTACTAGACTGGTACTAACTGAGGAATCAGTATAAAATATCACATCGGAACCAGCTCGTTTGGCTTCTATAAAGTAATCTAGAATATCATGATTTAATTTATACATGATTTCTTTTATTAATTCTTCATTTTTTCTAAACGACATTAAAAAGCGTTGAATATCCATGAATCCATTTATAATGGAAAAGGGACCGGTTATTTCCACAGCAGCTGGATATCCTTTTTCTTTTAGCATAGTTATAGCTTTTAGGGTTTCCGCTAACCTACCTTTATTTAATGGCATTTCTGGTAATTTTAATAAATCTTCCAATTCAAATATAGTATCTTTGTTTTTTCTTGGGCCGAGATTTGAATCATCAATTTTAATGTCTGCACCCTTTGCCTCTGCTGTTAGCCAAGGATCAAAAGGTAGCACACAAAATGGTTTATTTTCTTGCCTTTGAATTAATGCAGACACTCTAAATAAATCTTCAGCATTCTCATATAAATCTGGTAGTTTAAAGCTATTGCTTTCGGCGAATTCTTTTGATATTCCAGTAAAAATACTGTCATCACATATATAGTCTTTCATATAACCTCCTTAAAGTTATTTAGAGTTATTTAATAAGCGGTATTCTTTTGGCGTCATGCTGCATTGTTTTTTAAACACTTTAGTAAAATAACTTTGATCATCAAAGCCTATCTCCAAAGCTATATCTATTATGCTAAGATTACTATCTTTCAATAAATTGCAAGCATAGTCTATTTTAACTTGGTTTATGTAACTAATAAAGGTTACGCCCATTTCATTTTTAAAAAGAGAAGAAAAATATGAAGAATTAACATGCATGTTATCTTCGATATCCTTTAATGTAATTCTTTTTGCATAGTTGCTATTAACATATTTTATTGCATTTGAAACTATTTTGGAATTACCGTCATATACTGATGTCAGTAGGTTCTTTGATATTTTAATAATTAAATTAGTGGATTCTGTTTTAAGTTGATGATAATTTTCGACATCACTTAATTTCACTATTATATCCATTTCAGAATTGATTATTTCATTTATACTAGAATGTTTTTCAGTGGCTGCTCTAATTATTATTGCAAATAACCAAAGCATTTTACCTTTTATTGAAGGTAAATCTCCTCTCTCCCTAATGTAGAAAACTTCAAATAGTTGATCTGCTTGTTTTAAAGCTTCTTCAGTTTGACCATTAATAATAGTTTTAACCAGTTGGTTTTCCAAGTCTAATGAATTATCAGAAGAGTCTTCATCTTGTGAGTTTTTAATCTTATAACTAATGGCACGTTCGTCCTTATATGTTTCTCTTAGATTTTGATAATCTTTATTAACTCCAATGGAAGAAATAACAGAATTATATAGTAAAATTGCTAGTTCGGAAATCTTGTTTGGCTCATAGGAAGGCATTGTTGAACAGAACATTTTAGCCACGTGTTCTTCACTCTTATTAAGGTTGTTCATGTGAGTGAATTTAGTTAATGTGCTATTTCTAATTTCTCCCATGATAATAGGACCTGCAATAATGTATCCTATAGTTTTTTCCTCTATTATTAGAGCTATAGCTATATTAGTTAAGCCAGACCTACATAAAAAAATATATGGCTCCCCAAGATTAGCGGCAAATTTACATGCTGATTTTAAACCATTTCTGCAAACACTTTCAGATTCATTGAAAGAAGAAAATATTTTGCATATCTTTTTATCTTCATTTACAATGCTATTTACTTCAAAAGACGTATCAAGATAAGCGATTGGTATATCTGTAATATCCGAGAAAGCATCTATTGACTTTTTTAGATAAGACATAAAAGAATCATTATTTTTTTCTGTCCTATTTGGTAAAATAAAATTTTCCAATTAATTCTCCTTATGTATATAATTTTATAAAAAATATAAATATATTCGCTTGCAAAAACTTGAGATTAGTATAATAATACAATAGAAGGTAGTAAAAAACAAGTAATAATTATAGGTGGTTTAGGTAAAAATATTTATTATATAATTTGAAAGGAAAACAAATGTCATTAGAAGTAATACAAAATCAGCGATTGTTAGGTGATAAAAGTACTGAAGATGCTATTAAAAACCATGATAAATTCAAGGTTTTAAGCCCAAACGAGCAATTAGAAGTTATTGTAAGTGATTTGATTGAAAATGAAAAAATCAACTATGGCAACCTGGAGTTCTTTTTAAAACAAGAAGAAATCAATGGAAATGATTATATAAATAACGAATATTTCAAGCTTATTCAGTTAATAAGATGGCTTGATGAAGCAAATGGTAAAGATAAAGTTGAAACGATAATAAATACTAAAATGATAGAATTATGTTTACCTAAAATAATTACCATAAAAAACAAAATAACAACCAAAAATTTAGAACTCTATGCCAAAAACTTAAATAAAGTGAAAGGAGATGGTTTAGATAAGTTGATACTACTTCTTACAATTTTTCCCAAGAACCCTTCTATAGAAATAGTAAATAAATTGGATTTAGGGGAAAATGGAGCCAAATACATTTTAGCTCTAGATATAATGGAAGATTTTACAATAATCAATGATAAGGTTGAGCTTAAAAGGTTCATATATAAATATGGTTTGGATTTTTATGACTATATGTTTAAATTATCAGCTAACTATATTAAGGCATATGAGTTTCCCGAATACAGATATCTTTCTAAAAAGTATTTGATAGAAGATATATATACAAATGAAGAGCCCATATTCCCAGAAGATTTGGCGATAGACGAAAATGACTTAGTAGAAAACGGAATTACTGATAGCGATGGAGCCAAAGAAATGTTATTGCTTTTAATCGAACATATTCACAATAAGCCGTTTAAGAATAAAAGAGTGGTATTATTAGAAGAATCAGAAAAGCTAAAAAAAAGCAAAATTAAAAGAATATTTAGAAAAGTTAATTGGATTAGATAATAAGTGGTAAAGAATTTACTAGGAATTCTCAAATATAATATATAATTTACATCTGACCAAGGTTAGTATGTAGTTAATATAAGTAGACGTAAATTAAGTTATTAATATGGAGGTATTTAAATGAGTAAGGAAAAAGTATTAGAAAGCGCAAAGCAGTCAATATTGGAAGCTGATGAAGATATGGCAATGGACGCTTTGCACGCGGCAGAAGAAGAAGGCATTGAACTATTGGAGCTTTTAACTGATGGATATAGTGCAGGAATGAAAGTCTTAGGTGATCAATTTGGAATGGGAGAAATATTCTTACCAGAATTGATATTTGCTACAGAAGTTATGAAAACGGCAACTGCTGAAATCGAAAGCAGAATGGACATGACTGACGTTAAAGCAAAAGGTACTTTAATAATAGGTACTGTTGAAGGCGATGTACATGACATTGGTAAAGGTATTGTAGCTTCATTAGTAAAGACAAATGGCGTTGATGTAGTAGATTTAGGTAGAGAAGTACCTGCACAAAACTATGTTGATGCAGCTATTGAACATAAAGCTGAGTTTGTTGGAAGCAGTGCGTTACTTACTACTACAATGACAGTTCAAAAGGAAATTGAAGAAAAATTAAAAGACGCTGGAATTAGAGATGATGTAAAAACTATGGTTGGTGGTGCACCTGTAACTAAAAGATGGGCTGATAAAATTGGCGCTAACGAGTATTGTGAAGACGCATCAGATACAGTTAATTTCATCTTAAACTGGATTGACCAGTTATAATACAGGAGGTTATTATGGGTAAATTTACTCATGAAAAGGATATAACAGGATATCATGTTTTTACCAATGAAGATTTAGATAGAATACATGAAGCTACATTAAAACTGATGGAAAGTTATGGTTTGCAGATGCACGGTAAAGAAGCATTAAAAGTGCTTGAGGGTGCAGGTTGCGAGGTTGATTATGAAATCGATAGAGTTAAATTTCCAAGGAATTTAGTAAATGATGCTATAGAGTCAACTCCTTCAGAAGTTACTTTATGTGGTAGAAATCCTGAAAAAGATTGCTTGGTGGGCGGCAAAAAAGTTGCTTACAAAAACTTTGGAACGGGTGTATTTTTAAAGGATCCGTATACAGGTGAAATAAGAGAATCAACAAAAAAAGATTTAGGCGATGTTGCAAGATTTATAGATTCCATGGATGCTGCTGATATATTTTCAATAGCAGTAACTGCAGGTGATGTTAATCAAAAAGTTAGAGCATTACATGAAGCTGAAGTGGTTTTTAATAATTTAACCAAAAATTTTGCACATGACTTAGAAGGTATAAAAAATACAAAAAGATTTATAGATATGGCAGCAGTTATTCAAGGAGGATATGATAAATTAAGGGAAAGACCTATCATAACAATGGGAGCTTGTCCAAACAGTCCTCTGGAGATTAATGAAAATGAAACAAGTATAATCATGCTATCAGCTGAATATGGTTTGCCAATAGACATTTTATCTATGGGATTATGTGGTGGAACTACTCCTGCGACGTTGGCGGGAACATTGGTAGTAACCAATGCTGAAATACTTGGGTCAATTGTTTTAGCACAAATTCTAAATAAAGGAAACCCAATACTTTATGGAACATCTACAACAATCATGGATATGAAGACTGCTCAGTCCCCTGTAGGCGCTCCAGAACATGCGCTATGCGGTGCTGCTGTTGGTCAACTTGGTCACTACTATGGCATACCTACAAATGTAGGCGGGACATAGGGCGATAGCAAATGCTTTGATGAGCAATTGGGCCATGAAAAGACCATGACAAACATGTTGCCAGCTTTAACGGGTAGTAATGTTATATATGGTATGGGTATGTTGGAAATGGGAATGACAATGAGTTATGAACAGCTTCTTATAGATCAGGAAATAGTACATATGTCAAGTAGGATCTTGCAAGGTATTCCTGTGAATGAGGACACAATAGCTCTAGATGTAATTAAGGCAGTAGGGCCTTCTGGTAATTACTTAGCTCAAAAACATACACTAAAATATATGAGACAAGAACTTTCAACTACGGAGTTAATAAATCGTAAGATGAGAGAGAGTTGGGAGAAGAGTGGTTCAAAGGATATATTCGAAGTTGCTAGAGAAAAAGCAGTAGATATATTAGAGAACTATGAGGTCGAACAACTGCCTGATGATGTTAAGAAAAAAGTACATGATATAGTAGTAGAGGGCGAAGAAGAAGCTATGGAACTAGAAAAAGCAAAAAATAAAAAAATTTATTAATTATTTAGGAAAGGTGGATATTATTGTGAAAGATCAGAAATACTTTACAAGAATGGGTGATGGTTCAATTGTTCATATGACTGAAGAAGAAATCAGAGCCGACTTAAAAGAGGGTATGGATGATGCAGTATTGCGCGGTAAGGTCGATCCATTAACAGACGAGGAAGTTGAAAAACTATATGAAATAGTAACGATGCCGGGTATTATAGTAGGTGTAGAACCTGGCATGCAAGTAGTTTCTTCCAATGACTCTGGATCTGACAAAACTAGCACAAAATGCAGCATTCCTGCAAGCAGAGACGTTAATGCAATGATTCATGAAAGAGTTTTAGGAGCTGATTCTGTAGACATAGGGAACAGTGACTATAATTACAAAACTGTAAAAGGTATAGCGAAGAGGGAAGCTGGCGTTTTAAAGAATGCTCTTCTTAAAACTACAATGCCATTATTCTACGGTGCAATGCCTAACTTAGGGTTTTACACAAAACCAGATGGGCCTGTTGATAACTGGGCAGTATTGTTACCAGAAGGCAAGATTAAAGAGGCATTACAAGCACAAGAAGATGCTGTTACACATGCTGTAAATGATATTACGTTTGTAGCTAGACAGATGGCAGATGTTGGAGCAGATGGTTTTCAACTTGATACATCAGGAGCAGCTGGAGACGCAGATTTCCTAGTAGCTCTTAAGGCATGCGAACAAATGACAAAAGAAAACCCACAATTAAAGGTTGAAATTGGTGCTGCGGGAGAATTTGTTCTTGGCATGCACGGCAAGCTTAAATATGATGGTGTTAGATTGGCTGGAATTTATCCTCACAAACAGGTTAAATTAGTCGAAAAAGCAGGAGCAAGTATATTTGGTGCAGTAATAAACACAAACTGCAATAAATCATTTCCTTGGAACATAGCTAGAGTATGTACTTTTGTAAAAGCTTGTACCGCTGTAGCAGAAATACCAGTACACGCAAATGCTGGTATGGGAGTATGTGGAATTCCAATGGTAGAGAATTTACCTTCAGATGTGTGTTCTAGAGCAGACAAAGCACTTATCGAAGTTGGTAAAGTAGACGGATTGTAGATAGGCGTAGGAGATCCTTTAGGAGCAGAAGCTACTCATGCTTTAGCAGCATGCATGACTGGTACTAGGACGGCCGGTGATATGGTAATGCGTATGCAACTAGAAAAGAAAATGAAAATCAACGAAGCAAAAGCTTATGTAGCGGAGAAACTTGGCGTAACGCTAGAAGAGTTAGCTGACGTTGTAACAATGTCTGAGGTACGTGAAGAATTAAATATTGGGTTACCACATGTAGAGCCATGTGCGGAGGCTAATATGGGCATGGAAGCCAAATTCAGAATTGCTGAACTATTAGACATCAAAATCAACTCTGTTGAAAAATTTAAAGAAAGAGCCGGAATGAAATAAGGTTTTCTATAAAAGTGGCTCTGCAAGGAGTAGAGCCACTTTATTGGATATTTAGATTTTTTTCAGATAAATAGTTAGTACTTAAGAGATTATTCGTATAATCATCACAAAGCAAATACATTAAAAGATGCGAGTAATAAATGCAATTATCGGTGTTATTAGATTATTATTTAGGAGGTACATTATGGGTAAACGTATACCATTATGGCAAATTTTATTAGTTATTGCATTTATGATAGTTACACTTATGTATACAATTGTTGTTGTAGAAGGTTACATGCACACTGCACTAATTCTTTCCGGTGCTTTTGCATCAATCATTGCAATAATAAATGGTTACAAATGGTCTTATATTGAGAAAGGTATTTTGAGAAACATTGATAGTTCAATGCAGGCTCTAATAATACTTTTAACAGTAGGTATACTAATCGGTACTTGGATTGCTGGTGGAGTAATACAAGCAATGATTTATTACGGGCTTATGATATTAAACCCAAGCATATTCCTACCAGCAGTTTGTATAATCTGTTCAATAGTATCCATATCAACAGGATCATCTTGGACAACTGCAGGTACTGTAGGTATTGCATTTATAGGTATTGGTTCTGCACTTCAAATTCCTGACGCTATGACAGCAGGTGCTATAGTATCAGGTGCATACTTTGGTGATAAAATGTCCCCACTTTCAGACTCAACTAACTTAGCAGCTGCAATGGGTGGAGCTAACTTATTTGATCACATTAAACATATGGTATGGACAGTTGCACCTTCATTTGTTATAGCATTGGTGATTTATGCAATTATTGGTACGAGATTTGGCGGTGGAGATGCTAGTTTGGAATCTGTAGATACATTGATGACAGTATTAAATGATAATTTCTACATTTCTCCAATATTATTATTAGCTCCACTATCAGTAATCTTATTAGTAGTATTTAAGATTCCTGCAATACCTGGTTTGTATGCAGGTGCTTGGATTGGTGGAATATTTGCAATAATCTTCCAAGGCGACAGTTTTGGCAACATATTAGGACTTAATATGTATTCAGGTTTTGTCGCAGAAACAGGTAATGAATTTGTTGATGCTCTGCTTACTAGAGGTGGATTAAGCCAAATGTTCTATTCTGCTGTATTAGTATTATGTGCAATGGTTGTAGCAGGAGTATTAGAAGGTACTGATATGCTTAAGATATTAAGCGAAAAACTACTTAAATACGCTAAATCTACAGGTTCATTAGTATTACTTACATTATCTACTTGCGTAGCATGCAATATCTTATGTGCTGACCAATACGTAGCTATTGTTCTTCCAGGAAGAATGTTCAAAGAAGAGTTCGAAGATAGAAGACTTAAAAACAAGAATTTATCAAGATGTTTGGAAGATGCAGGAACTATAACATCAGCATTAGTACCATGGACTACTTGTGGTGCATATATGGCTACTACTTTAGGCGTATCTACATTAGCATATCTTCCATACGCATTCTTAAACTTGATTAATCCATTCATCTCATTGTTCTATGGTTTCACTGGAATTTCAATGGAAAAGATGACAGAAGAAGAGTATCAAGAGGTTCTCAAGAAGAGAGAATTAGACAGAGAACTAATGATTGGATAATCGGATTATGTTAAATAAATAATTATTAAATTATTTAGAAAATTGTAGCATTACCTATTATTTAATGATAATATGTGTATATAATTATCTAGGATACATGTAAATATCTTTAAGTAATATGGAGGTTTATTTTGGAAAAACAAAGATTATATGAAAAAGCTAGGGACAGCATAATAGAAGCGGATGAAAGCAGAGCTATGAGTATAATTTTGGAAGCGCAAAAGGACGAAAGCATTGATTTACTTGATTTGCTACTATACGGCTTTGGTGATGGTAATGAAGAAATTGGAGAACACTTCGATGATGGATCGTTATCATTGCCTGAGCTAATATATGCAGCAGAGGTTATGCGCAATGTAACTGATACTATACTAGAAATGATAGCGGATGACGAAAACGCTAGAAAACTAGTAAAAAAAGGTAAAATACTTTTAGCCACAGTTGAAGGAGATGTGCATGATATAGGGAAAGGCATCGTGGCTTCTACTTTAAAATCTGCAGGGTTTGAGGTTATTGACTTGGGATGTGAAGTTCCAGCTAATGTAATAGTTGAAAAAGCTATTGAATACGAAGTTGATATAATTGGAACAAGTGCTTTGCTGACTTCAACAATGGTGGAACAAAAGAAATTGATAAAACTGTTAGAAGAAAATAGTCTATCAGATAAGTTTATTACCATGGTAGGCGGAGCGCCATGTACTAAAAGATGGGCCAAAAGAATTGGTGCTAGCGGATACAGCGAAGATGCTGTTGAGGCGGTTAGAGTTGCCAATGAACTTATAGGCTTAAAAAAAGAGTGATTGTAACTAGATGAACAATACTCATTGGTACATACTGGTAAACTTAATAGCAATATAATTCAACGAATAATCGTTTATTTGGAGGTAAAAATGGGTAAGGATTTAATATTTAAAACATTAAGACATGAAGAAACTAAAGATATACCTTGGGTTCCTTTTTCAGGAGTTCACGTTGGTAAACTTAAAGGTTATACAGCAGAAGAAGTACTAAGGGACGAGGACAAATTGGTAGAATCGATTTTAGAAGCAAATAAGGTTTATTCACCTGACGGCTTGCCAATTATATTCGATTTACAAGTTGAAGCTGAGATATTAGGATGCGAATTGATGTGGGCAAAAGATAACCCACCTTCAGTTAAATCTCATCCTCTAGCTGATGAAAAAAGAATACCTTGTATGTGTAAAATACCGACTCCTGAGTCAGGTAGATTGCCTATGATATTATCTGCTATGAAAAGGATTAAAGCGGAAGTAGGAGATGATGTAGCTTTATATGGACTAATCTGTGGACCTTTCACTTTGGCATCTCATTTAAGAGGTAGCGACATATTTATGGATATGGTTTCTGATCCTAAGTATGTTAAAGAATTGGTAGATTATTGTGCTCAGATTTCAATCGCTATGAGTCAAATGTATATTGATGCTGGTATGGATGTAATCGCTGTGGTGGATCCATTGGTATCACAAATATCACCAAAACACATTGAAAAGATGTTATCCGAAGGATTTACAGCAGTATTTGATTACTGCAGAGCAAGAAATGTATTTTCATCATTCTTTGTTTGCGGTAATGCAACAAAACAAATTGAAGTTATGTGCACCACAGGACCTGACAGTATTTCAATAGATGAAAACGTAAACTTAGCAGCATCTAAAGAAATAACAGATAAATATAACATTACAATAGGAGGGAACATTCCTCTTACAACTACAATGTTATTCGGTAATCAGGAAGATAATATGAAAGCAGTTATTGACTTGATTGATTCTGTTGAAAACACTAAAAACTTCATAGTAAGTCCAGGATGCGATATGCCTTATGACACACCGATAGAAAATACTGTTGCTTGTGGACAGGCAGTTAAGCACCCAGATTCTACTAGAGAAATGATTAAAAATTACGAAACAGTAATTGATGATACTAATATTGAAATCCCTGATTATGAAAACTTGGATAAAGTTTTAATCGAACTTTTCCTAATAGACCCTGATCAGTGTGCAGCTTGTACTTATATGCAGGCTTCGGTATTGGACATATATGATGAGAAATTAAAAGACTTTGCGGATTATAGGATATATAAATATAATCAAAAAGATGATATAGCAAGAACAAGAAAAATGGGTATAGAGAACCTACCTTGTATGTGTATCAACGGAGAACAAAAGTTTATATCAATTATACCTTCAAGCGAAGAGTTAATTGAAACTGTTAAGTCTTATATTAAATAAATATAAATGTAAATATAATTATGGTATAAGGTGGCATTTTTGCCACCTTAATATCATATAGTGAGAGGGCTTATGAATACTAAAATTATTGCTATTGGAAAAGAAGACTTGTTAAAAAATGCTAAAAAAGATTTCGTTAAGTTATGTGGATTTGACTTAAATAAAAGCAAGCACCAAAGGATGATGGATAGAGCCAATCAAGTTTTGGAAGATGGCATTCATTCAATAGATATAAAAGCATTAATAGCTGATTTCGACGGAAGCAAATATAAAGATAAAAAAATTACTATTAATGACACGGTGCTTGAGTGTAATTTTTTTTCTCAAATACCAGATGATAAAGTTGTGGCGATATATTTTTCGGTTATTACTGTGGGAGAATGTTGGTTTGCTAGTGAAGAAGAAATAATGAATTTCCTATATGCAGATAATTGGGGTACAGTGTTTGTAGATGTTGCTTCAGAAAAAGTAAAAGAATATATTCGCATGGATATGAAGGAAAAATATGAAATGGATGAAGGTAAAAACTACTACATGTCCAAAGCTTTAGGTCCTGGATATTTTGGTATGGGAGTTACTGAAACTAACAAAATTAAAGAAATTATAGACTTTGATAGTATAGGAGTTAAAGTAAAGGATAGTGGTCTTATGATACCGCAGAAATCATGTGTGGATATATATTTCTTACTAAATGAGGATATTCATTTTCCTGTTGAATGCAGTGATTGTGTAGGGAACAAAAAAGGTTGCCAAAATTGTAAAATTAATCCTAGACGATATAATGGAGAAAAAATATGAAAATAACATTTATGCCTAATAATATAACAGGAATTGCTGACAGTAATGAAAGCATTTTGGACGTAGCTTCAAGAGTTGGAGTTAATATTGATGGAAACTGTGCAGGTGCTGGAACATGTGGAAAATGTAAAGTAAAAATAGTAGACGGCAATGTAAAATTAACAAAAGAACAAGATTTAGTTCTGACAAAGCATGAATATGAAAATAATTATAGATTAGCCTGTTGCACAAAAGCAAAATCTGATATTGTAGTTTTAGTTCCAGAAACTGAAACTATTACATCTAGAAAAGAAAAGCTTTTAAAATTGCCAGATTGGTTTAATTTTGATGTTAACGTGGTTAAAAAATGTTTAAATATTAAAAAATCAAACTTGGAAAAACAAGAAAGCATAGAAAAGAAGTTAAAGTATAGTTTGGGTAAAGAAAATCTTTTTATAGATAGAGACGTATTAAAAATGTTAAATGAGGAAACGGAACTTACTGTAACCGTTTTGGATGACTACGTAGTTGACTTGGAACATGGAAATACTGAAAATGAGAATTATGGATTAGCTCTAGATATTGGTACTACTACAGTTGTATTTATGCTTTGGAATCTTAGTACTAAAAAGATTGTGGATATTAAAGCAGTAACTAATCCTCAGGGTGTATATGGTGCAGATGTAATATCAAGAATAAATAAGAATAATGAAACAAATGGTGAGCATTTGTTGCATAAAACCCTAATTAATAAAATGAATGAAATAATCAAAGGATTTGAAAATAAGAATGGAATAAAGTCCACTAATATATATAAAATTACTGCATGTGGAAATACAACAATGAGCCACTTTTTATGGGATGTTGAAACTAGAAGCCTAGCAGTTTCACCTTTTGCACCAGTATTTTGTGATTATCAAGTAACAAACGCTAAGTCTTTAGGTATAAATATTAATCCATTGGCGTATGTTGAGCTATTACCAAATATTGCTGGCCACGTTGGATCAGATATTACTGCTGGGATAATTACCACTGACTTAATGAATAGGGATAAAGGACATTTATTTATTGATATAGGTACAAATGGAGAAATAGTATTAGCGGGAAAAGACTGCGTATATACTTGTTCTACAGCTGCAGGTCCTGCTTTCGAAGGGAGCTCAATTGCAATGGGAATAAGAGCAGCGGAAGGTGCTGTTGAAAAAGTTAAAATCTCTGAAAAAGGAGTAGAAATAAAAGTAATAGGAGATTGCACCCCTGTTGGAATTTGTGGATCTGGAATAATTGATGCAATTGGTCAAATGATTAAGTGGAAAATAATAGACAAAACTGGTAAAATTAACGGGCCAAGTAAATTGGAAAAGTTGGGGGTAAGTGAAGAAGTAATTGATAGAATTGTAAAAGATGAAAAGGGATACAGTTTTATTTTATTTGATGATAATAAGGGGAGCATTGTAAAAGTTACACAAAAAGACGTAAGGGAAGTGCAACTTGCAAAAGCTGCCATAGCAGCAGGAATTTCCACTATGATGTCTTTTGCGAACCTTGATAAAGAAGATTTAGTCAATATTAGTATAGCAGGAGCCTTTGGTAGTTATGTAGATATAGATAATGCAATAAACCTGGGCTTGATTCCCAATATTGAAAAGAGTAAAATTATAAGTATTGGAAATTCTGCAGGTATAGGAACCTCCATGGCTTTATTGTCAAAGAAAACTATTGAAGAAACCAAATATGTTGCCAATGAAATAAAACATATTGAATTGGCAGCTCTAAATGAATTTCAAGATGAATATATTAAAGCGATGATGTTTTAGGAGATAAACATGAATTATAGCGATTTTCCAGAGGGTTTAAAACTTAATAAAGAACAGATAGTTCATTATTTAACAACTAAAGATGAGGATGAACTAAACGAGCTTTTTGAAATGGCGAAGAAGGCGAGGGAAAAAGTTAATGGAGATAAAATATATGCCTATGGCTTCGTATATTTTACTACATACTGCAGAAATAATTGCAATTTCTGTTACTTTAGGCGAGATAACAAAATTGATCGTTACAGAAAATCAAAGGAAGAAATCTTAGAAATATCTAAAGCGTTGATAAATGAAGGGGTAAATCTGATAGATTTAACTATGGGTGAAGATCCTTTATATCATAATGAAAAGTTTAAATCTGTAAATGAGATAATTGGGGTAATAACAAAGGATTTTGATACTCCAGTAATGATTTCACCAGGCGTGGTATCAAATGAAATAATTGAAGGATTTGCAAAGAGTGGTACAAATTGGTATGCACTGTATCAAGAAACTCATAATAAAGAACTATTTAAGAATATGAGAGTGAATCAAAGTTATGATGAAAGAATGAATGCAAAGCTTTATGCAAGAAATAAAGGTATATTAATTGAAGAGGGATTGTTAGCTGGCATTGGTGAAAGTCCTGATGATATTGCGGATTCACTTATGACTATGGGAGATATAAAAGCTAGTCAAATGAGAGTGATGAGCTTTATCCCACAAGAAGGAAGTCCCATGGAAACTCATAAAACTCCGACTAGAATGGAAGAGCTAATTATTATTGCCCTTATGAGAGTAATGTATCCCCATGTATTGATACCAGCATCTTTAGATGTGGATGGTATTAATGGATTAAGAGATAGAGTAAACGCAGGAGCAAATTTAGTTACTTCAATAATACCACCTAAATCGGGATTCATGGGTGTAGCCCATAGCACGATGGAAGTTGATGAAGGTGGAAGAACTGTTGGTGAAGTAAAAACGATACTAGATGATATGGATCTTAGGTTAGGCACAAAAGAGGAGTATAAGGAATATATAAAAGGATTAAAAAAACTTAATAGTACAATTTAGAGGTGTGTAATGAAAATTGTAATAATTGGAGGGAAACTACAGGGAACTGAAGCTATTTATCTTGCAAAAAAGGCAGGATATCATAGTATCTTAATTGACATAAACGAAAATGTAATGTCAGCAAAGCTATGCGATGAGTTCGTTTGTGGTGATATAATTAATCGAGATGAGAATGTAATGACTGCTTTAAGTGAAGCAGATATTATAATACCAACAATGGAGAATATGGAAGTAATCAAGGCTATTGGAAAAATTAGCTTGGAATACAATTTAAATGTAGCATTTGATTTTGAAGCATACATGATTACCCAATCAAAATTAAAATCAGATGAGTTGTTTCATAAAAATCATATCCCATCTCCAAAGTACTATCCCAATTGCCAACCGCCTTACATATTAAAACCAATATGTGAAAGTGGGTCCCATGGCATAATTAAGATTAACACAAAGGAAGAACTGGATAAAATTGATAATTTATCAGATTATATAATACAGGAATATTTGGAAGGACCGTCATATTCCATTGAAATAATTGGAAATAGAGAAAAGTATAAGACGTTTGAAATAACTAAAATTCATATGGATGATGTTTTTGATTGTAAGAGAGTAACAGCGCCTTGCAATATTAGCAAGGAAACTGAAAATAAATTCAAAAAAATTGCAATAAAAATTGCAAAATTAGTTGAATTAAATGGTATAATGGATGTAGAAGCTATTCTTCATAGGGGAGAACTTAAAATTTTAGAAATTGACGCAAGAATGCCAAGTCAAACACCATCTGTAGTTTTAATGACTACAGGCGTAAATTTATTAAAAGAGCTAATCGAATTGAAGCTTAACGGTCGTTTTACAGAGGATGAGTTTGATAAAAAGTTATATGGAACATATGAAAATTATTCTTTAATTGATGGGGTATTACTAAATCAAGGCGAACATATAATGGGTGATGCCAAATATCTTAAACATGCGAAAGATTTATTTGGATATAAAGATGTCATCTGGGATTATAAAGAAAGTAATTGCTTTAGTGGAATATTTATTAATTCAGCATTAACAAAAGAAAAAATTGAAGAAGATAAAAATAATTTAATTGATGAATTGAAAAAACTCAAATAGGGGCATGTATGGAAAAGTTTACAGTTACTCAAATAGAACGATTAAAACAATTGGATATAGATGATGAAACAATAAATATGGAATTTGAAAATATAGATGAAAGAAACACCAGATTTAAAGAAACAGAAAAGAAGAAGATTAAAGATGCAAAGTACGAAATCAAAAAACTACTGTCAGAAAAACATATAACGGTTAGTGATGAATTGGGTAAAAAGCTTACGGAATGGCTAATGGATATGGGCTATACGAAGGTTATAACCCCTACTATAATAACGAAAGATCAATTAAAGGGGATGACTATAGATGAGGACAATCATCTGTTTTCTCAGGTATTTTGGATTGATAAGAATAAATGTTTAAGGCCAATGCTGGCGCCTAACCTTTATGTAGTTATGCGTGAACTTAAAAGGATAACGAACGAGCCAGTTAAAATATTCGAAATAGGTTCTTGTTTTAGGAAAGAATCTCAAGGTGCAAGGCACATGAATGAATTCACAATGTTAAACATGGTTGAATTGGCTACAGTTAGTGAAGGTAATCAAAAAGAGGTGCTTAAAGAACTTGCAAAAAAGTCAATGGAAGTTTTAGGCATAGATGAATATGAATTGGTAATGGAAGAGTCTGCTGTTTATGGATTCACATTGGATATTGAAATTAATGGCATAGAGGTAGCTTCTGCCAGTTATGGTCCCCATGATTTAGATGTTAATTGGGGGGTGTATGATACCTGGGTTGGCATAGGATTTGGAGTTGAGAGGCTTGCAATGGCTATTAATAAAAGCAGCACAATCAAAAGATTTGGGAAAAGTACTAATTTTATAGATGGTCAAACCATGAAGTTATAGGGGGTGTAATTATGACTAGGTTAAAGACTGAATGGATAGAAGACATAAGTGGAAGAATGTCTTTGTACAATGAAACACTTAAGCAAAGAACCGGGGTTGATTTGAGTGGATTGATGAGCATTTCTTTTGAATTAAGAGAGGACACTTTGTATAATGAAAAAATGCACAGAAAAGTTTGTGTGGTTCCAATTACACAAGGGGAAGGCTTAATAGATAAGTTTTCTGAATCTGTAGCCAATGTAATTAATTCAATGGGTTTTGAAGCATTTGTAACTAAAAATACAGATGTAGATGGAGTTTATGAGGCAACTCTTAAAGGTGCAGATATCATATTTATGGCTGATGATATAAGGTATATGGCTTTAAATATTAAAAACGGCAAAAAAGGTGAAAATGACTACTGTACTGCTTTAGGTTATGTGGATGTTTTATTTCAAATGGCCAAACACAGAAATAGGAAAATAGGTAACGGTGATATTTTAATTCTAGGATATGGTAATTTGGGTAAGCATGCCGAAAAAATATTACTAGAAAGAAAATTCAAACCAAAAGTTTACGATAAATTAGAAAATGTAAACCAATCCATAAAGATGGAAGAAATTAAAGATTATGAATATATCCTTGATTTTACCAATGAAGGTGGATGGCTTGACATTGAAAAATTGAACAAAGATGTTTTATATGCATCGCCAGGTGTGCCGCTTAGTCTTAATAATAAAACGGTTAAAAAATTAAAAGACAAGGCTGTATACGATGTGCTTGAGATAGGCACAGCAATAATGCTTGGTAGTGCAATATAATATATTAAGTGGGGAACGGATCGGATGGATCGCATAGACTCTAAATTTATGTAGCCGAGTGAAACTCTCGGGTTCCTCGCCATTTTATGGAGGGATTATGGTAAAAATTATTTTATTAACTGGATTCTTAGGTTCGGGCAAAACGACTATGATGCAGTCACTAATGGCATCATATGAAAATGAAAAAATAGGATTGATAATAAATGAATTTGGTGAAATAAATATTGATGCAAAATTAGTAAAGGGTGATGGCATTGATATGGCTGAGCTTACAAATGGTTCCATCTTTTGTGCTTGTATAAAGGATAAATTTGTTGAAAGCTTAATTGAGATGTCTAAAAAGGATATTAAATATTTGTTTATAGAGTCTTCTGGCTTAGCGGATCCATCAAATATGGGGGAGATAATAAGGGGTATTACTTCAGAAACAAATGATAACCTTTCTTTATTAGGTTCAATTTGTGTAGTAGATGCTCAAAGCTTTATCGAATTAAATGATATTATGATATCAATTACTCGGCAAGTAGAACATGCAAATGCAATTATTGTTAACAAGATGGATTTGATTGATGAATCAGAACTAGAAGCTATTGAAAAAACTATAACAGAAATAAATCCTTATGCTAGGATATATCCGACTAGTTACTGTAGCTTGGATATAAGACAACTAGTTGATAGTTTTACAGAAAGTCATGCAAAAAATATTGAAACTACCAATACATATGAAACAAGACCATACACCTTTATTATCAAAGCAGAAGAAAAGCTAGATACTGAAAAGCTTAAATATTTTATTGACAGCATAGCAGGAGATACTTATAGGATTAAGGGATTTGCAGATACTTTAGATGGTCCGAAGGAAGTTAACTGTGTTTTAAATAATGTAGTAATTGATAAATGGGATAGCGATGTAAATACCGAAATAGTGGCTATTTCAAAGGTTGGTGTTAAGCTATTAAGTACAATAATTAACAACTCTAATGAGTATTTAGAAGGAAAGGTTAGAGTATAATGGCCGAAGGCAAAAAACGATATTACAGAAAAAATGTACAGCTAATTGATTTGCTAGAGCAGATGAAACTATGGCCTTCCAAAAGTGGTTATTTGCATGGAATCAAAAACATAGAAAAAAGAGGTAATATAGCGATAATTACTACCCACTGTGGAGAGACCTTCAGGGTATACAATTCAAGAAATTCTAGAGCTGCTAGATGGCTTAGAAACAAATGGGTTGTAAGGCCATGCCCGAAATGTAAAGTTCCCCAATGGAAATTAGATAAGTATTCCAAAACATATTTTGATAATAATTATGGAAGTGATTTAGTCCATAAAGATAGATGAGACTCCCTTAGGGGAGTCTCTGTTCACTAGTTGTGCAATGTGATAATTAATTATTACAAAAAATGTGTAAAGTTTTACAATGATATTGACTAATCCCATAAAAGTGATATATTTAAAATGATATTTAAACATGGGAGTGTTATGAGCAATATAGTAAAATACAAATTAAGCCAAATAGAAGAGCATACATTAAATGCGACACCAGTACCTATCGAAATATACCAAATTATTGATGGGGAGCTTTTGTTTTTATATGCAAATAAAGAGGCACTTGATTTTTATTCGGCAAAAAATATTGATGAATTAAGTGCTCTTTATGAAAAAGATCCAAATATTCATACTCATGAAAATGATAAACTAAGAGTAAACGAAATAATTAGCAGAGCTGTTGAAAATAAAACGAAAGAATATGATGCTACCTATAGAAGTTTTGACATAAAAAAGGGTGAATATATTTGGGTTAATGAACATGGCAAGATTGTACATGACTATTTTGGTTTTGACATTGCTTATGTAACTTACACTAATCCTAATAAATATGAAGCTTTGTTTGCAAAGCCAGGGGATAGTTTGCTTTGTGAAAAGGCCCAAAAAGATGATACGGGGTTTCAGGATGCTCTATTATCAAGGCTTAGTCATAATTTAAGAACTCCTATGAATGCAATAATTAATTTAGCCGGGTTTGGACTAGATGAGGCTATGGATAATAAAATTGTTGAATATTTTAGCAATATCAAGTCTTCAAGTGAATATTTATTAGGCACATTAAATGATATGCTTGATTTAAATACAATTAAAAGTGGTCAAATAGAGCTAAGGCCAAGTATCGTTGATTTTGAAAGTGATATTAATGACATTTTAGCAACATATGTACCAAAGGCGGACAAAAAGGATATTGCTTTTAAATATGTAAAAAAAGGTCATGCCCCTATGTATATATTTGCTGATAAATTTAGGTTTAATCAGATAATAACAAACTTATTAAGCAACGCTATAAAATACACACCAAATTTTGGCAAGGTATATCTGAAGATTAAATTCCACAGAGCTAGAGATAAAAGATTGCTATTGCATATTGAGGTAATAGATAATGGAATTGGAATGTCAGAAGAATTCATTGATAAAATATTTTTGCCATTTGCTAGAGAACATAACAATCTGATGTATGTTGGAGATGGAAGTGGACTTGGACTTACTATAGTTAATAATCTTGTTAACCTTATGGGAGGTGAAATACAGGTTAAAAGTAAGTATGGTAAGGGAAGTGCTTTTACAATTACTATACCTACCATGGAAATAACCAATGAAGAATATTATGAGAAAACAAGAAGTAAAATTGATATATCTCAAATAAGTAGATTGAATGATAAAAGAATACTTGTAGTTGATGACCATGAACTCAATCTTAAAATACTAGAAAAAATATTAAAATCAGCTGGCTGTAAAGTAGAAATTGCAAATAATGGACTAGAAGCTTACGAGACATACAAAGTTTATCCAAAAGATTATTTTGATGGAATACTTATGGATATAAAGATGCCTTTAATGGACGGATACTCATGTACTAAGAAAATTAGGGAAGAAAATGAAGAGATTCCAATCATAATGCTATCAGCCAATGCATACAGTGAAGACATAAAATTATCCCTTAAAAAGGGGGCAAATGCACACCTTTCTAAACCAATAGAAAAAGAAAAGCTGTTAAACACAATGGAATTTTTTATAGCAAATAAATAAAACCCCATGGGGGTCTTTATTTATTTGCCACAGCAATTTTTATATTTTTTTCCGCTTCCACATGGGCAAGGATCATTTCTTCCTACCTTAGGAGCATCTCTTTTTACTATTCTTGAACGTTTAAATTCTTTGGCTATTTCTATTTGTTCCTCTTCTGTGAGAACTTCTTTCCATTCTTCCAAAGAGTATAGATAATCAGCCTCAGCTTTAAGCATATTATAGAATAATTTCTTAAAATCAATATCGAAAGTTAGCATTGTATCCATATCGATTGAATCCATATCATATTCTTTGGACAAACTTGTGTTTATACCATCGATGAATGCTATAAATATAACAGGTCTCACATCATATTTTTCGGCCAATTCAGAGAATTTTCCTTCTAGCTTTTTATCATAATTTTTAAGTATATCCTTGTATATCTTTGTTTCTGCTTCTGAATATTCTTTAAAAAAATCATCATAACTTTCTTTATTAAGCTCGTCTAATAACTTCTGCCATTGTTTAAAAAGTGTCATTTTTACCTCCATTTTTTACTATTGATATTATATCTCCCACAACTGCACTTCCAGTTGGAAGGGGTCCTGCCCCTTTACCGTAATACATTAGTTCGCCAAAGGCATCACCTTTAACATATACTGCATTAAATTCATCATCAACATTATATAGGGGGTTATCAGAAGTAATCATAATGGGTTCTACCTTATATGTTAATTCATTGCTTTCTGATAATGCTGCACTTCCTATAAGTTTGATTTTTTTATTATCATTTTTTGCTTTTAATATATCATCTATTGTAATGTTGTTAATGCCCTTCGTGCTTATATTCTTAGGATGTACATACTTTTCAAACACAAGGGATATTAATATGGATAATTTATTAGCCACGTCTATACCCATTACATCATCTGTGGGATCCATTTCTGCAAAACCTTTTTCTTGAGCTTCTTTAAGTACATCTTCATATTTTCTGCCTTCATTATACATTTTGGAAAGTATGTAGTTAGTCGTACCATTTAAAATACCACTTACTTCATAAAATCTATTTCCTTGCAATGAAGTTTTAATTGATGATAAAGCAGGAATCGCTCCGGCTACACAAGCTTCAGTTAAAAGCAAAACACCATTGTTAGCAGCTGTTTCGTTTAATGATTCATAATTAGATGCAACTGCAGCCTTATTAGCTGTTACGATATTTTTTTTGTTGTTCATAGCTTTTATCATATATTCTGTGGCAGGTTCTATACCTCCCATAGCTTCGACTACGATATCAATATCACCATTATTAATTATATCATCTGGATTAGTAGTTAATAACTCCTTGTTGATTTTAAAAGCTCTATCCTTATTGATGTTACTAACAAGTACTTTTTTTACAATAACATTATGATTGGTTCTTTTTGTTATTAGTGGTTTGTTATCCTCTAATATCTTATAAGTACCGCCTCCAACATTGCCAAAACCAAGTATTCCTATATTTATTTCCTTCATTAAAATACCCCCTGTAATTGTTCATTTAGCATTATATAATATTTTATCTACTTTGTCTTGTGTTTTTAAAAAAAATTGACAGTTAAGTTTAAGCGTTATATAATTTTTCAGGTAAAGAAAGGAATATATTATGGCATTACATATAGTTTTTGTGGAACCAGAGATCCCTCAGAATACTGGTAATATAGCTAGGACATGTGCAGCTACTAATACTGTATTACATTTGGTAAAACCCCTAGGGTTTAATATTGATGAAAAATCAGTTAGAAGGGCAGGCCTTGATTATTGGGAACATGTTAACCTATTAGTTCATGAAAGCTTTCAAGAATTCTTAGATGAATATAAAGAAGCAAATATGTATCTAGCGACTACTAAAGGTGGTAGTATATATAGCGATATTATTTTTGAAGATGATGATATGATACTATTTGGCCGAGAAACTAAAGGTCTACCAAAAGAATTCATTGAGAGTAGAAAAGAAAAATCAATTAGGATACCTATGAGTGAAAATACCAGGCTTCGGTCGTTAAATTTGTCAAATTCAGCGAACATTATATTATTTGAAGCTTTAAGGCAACTTAATTATCCTGGATTAGAATGAAAAAAAGACTGCTAAGCAGCCTTTATTTCATATTACGTCCCATGCCTTTGCCTTTACCTTGACCGCGACCTTTGCCACAGCCTCTTCCTCTGCCATGAGGTATGTATTCGGTATTAATATCTTCATTTATATAAATACCTTTACCATTAATTAAACTATCAGCGATTTTAGTTCTTGCAGAAGTTAAGATTCTAGCAAAGGTAGGACGTGATACATTCATGTATTCAGCACATTCATTTTGATCAAGACCAAGATGGTCTTTTAAACGTACTGCTTCCAATTCAACAGTTGATAAACTGTTGAAAGAAGACTCCGGATTAAATTTTTCTTCCGAAGGTATAAAGTTTTTAACTTTAGGTATATGTCCTATAGTACGGAGCTTTATTGGTCTAGGCATAGGCTATTACCATCTGCCTCTTCCAAAACCGCCACGAAGTCCTCTACCTATACTTCTTCTTGGTCTTCTACCAAGTCCAAGGCCTAAACCTCTACCATAAGCTAAATCTTCTTCCTTGATTTTATCTGCATCAGGGTTGCATTGTCCAAGACCTCTTCCAGTCATTGGTCCTTCGCCTCTAGGGCCTGTTTTATCAAATCTAGGCATTTTTACCATCCTTTCACACAATTATTAACATATGACCATTACCTTATATTGGAATAATAACACCATAATGAGCATATGTCAATAACAAATCAAAAATTAGTTGAAAAAAAAATGCATTGTGTTATACTGTATAGAGAATTTATTGGTATGATATTTGCTAACACATGAGGTTAAAATGAAATTAAGCTATAATTTGACAATTGAACAAAAACAACAATTATCAATGACTCCTGAGCTAATACAAGCTATTAAAATACTTCAATTTAATTATCATGAGTTAAATTCATATATTGAAGAGGAGTTAACAAAAAATCCGGTGTTGGAAAAACAACCGGAATTTTCTGATGAAGAGATTAAAAACAATAAAAAAGAAGAGCTTGATAGGGCGACAAAAGAAAAAATAATAGAAGGTCAGTATGATGACATCAGCTATAGGCAATATTATAATAAAGAAGAAAATGAATTCTCTTTGGAAGATTTTGCCACAGCTGATATTACTCTTTTTGATGAGCTTATTATGCAGTTATCATTTTTGAAACTATCGGAAAAGGATAATTGTTTGGGTGAGTTTATCATCGAAGCTATAGATGATAATGGGTATTTAACATTATCAATAGAAGAAGTTTCAAAAGCAACAAATACTAGTGAAATGGATGTTGACAGAATATTAAAATTGATTCAAACTTTTGAACCATCAGGTGTGGGTGCTAGAAATTTATCCGAATGCTTGTTATTGCAGTTGGAACAAAGGCATATTATGAATGATTGCATTAAATGCATAATTGAAAATCATTTAGAAAACTTAGCTTCTAATAAACTGTCTGTTATTGCAAAAGAAACAGATGTGGACATAATTGAAATCCAAGCACTAGCTGACTTGATTAGAACTTTAGAACCAAAACCTGGGAGGTCTTATTCTACAGGGGAAAGAACCAGATATGTAGTACCTGAAATAAGAGTTGAAAAGGAAAATGATGAATATATTGTTACCCTATTAGATGAAAGTGTGCCGAAATTAATGGTAAGCTCATACTATAGGAAGGTTTCAAGACAAGAAAAGTATAATAAGGATGTTAATAACTATTTGGATGATAGATATAATTCTGCAATGTGGCTAATAAAAAGTATAGAGCAGAGGAAAGAAACACTTTTATCAGTGGCTAAAACTATAGTAGAATATCAAAGAGGCTTTTTTGATAAAGGAACAAAATGCTTGAAAACAATGACATTAAAAGAAGTTGCTGAACAAGTTGGTATACATGAATCAACTGTAAGTAGAGCCATTAATGGCAAATATATGCAAAGCCCAAGGGGGTGTTTTGAACTTAAGTATTTCTTTACTTCAGGAGTATCTGGTTCCGATGGAAAATTATCTTCAAATAGTATCAAATATTTTATTAAAGAATTTATTGAAGACGAAGATTCAAAAAAACCTTTAAGTGATCAAAAGTTAGTTGAAATGCTCAGTGATAAAGGAATAGAAATTAAAAGACGAACTGTAGCGAAGTATCGCGAAGACATGAATATTTTATCTTCATCAAAGAGAAGAAGATATTAATATATTGGCTGTTTTTAATTTTAAGGAGGAAAATGAGAAAATGATTAAAATTGGTATTAGTGGTTTTGGTAGAATTAGCAGAATAGTTATTAGGGCAGCTATGGATATGGATGATATTGAAATAGCAGGAATTAATAAAAGAAATGCTAATATAGAGTATATGGAATACATGCTTAGATATGATTCAGTCTTTGGGAGATTCCCAAAGGAGTTGGGTCATTATGAGGATGGATTAATTATAAATGGTAAAAAAGTTCCCGTATTTAGTGAAAGTGATGCTAACAACATTCCATGGGGAAAGTGTGGAGCAGAATATATAATGGAAGGTACCGGCGCATATAATACGACAGAAAAAGCTAAGGCACATTTAAATGCTGGAGCAAAAAAAGTGGTTATATCAGCCCCTTCAAAGGATGATGTAACTCCAACATTTGTATTTGGTGTTAATCAAGATACATATAAATCAGAGTATGATGTTATTTCTAACGCTTCTTGTACTACTAATTGCTTAGCACCTACATGTAAAGTGTTAAATGATTACTTTGGCATTGAAGGAGGTCTAATGTCGACTATCCACGCTGCTACAGCTAAACAAAGCGTAGTTGATTTAAGGTCAGAAAGTGATTGGAGAAGGGGAAGGTCTGTGTTTGGTAATATAATTCCTTCAACTACAGGAGCTGCCAAAGCAGTAGGTCTTGTAATCCCAGATTTGAAAGGAAAAATGACAGGTATTTCATATAGAGTACCAATTTCTAATGTTTCTGTTGTGGATTTAAATGTTAAGCTAAAAAAATCAACTTCATATAAAGAAATATGTGATAAAATGTGTGAAGCCTCCAATACATACATGAAAGGTGTTTTAGAATATGTTGATGATGAGGTTGTATCCTCTGATTTTATTGGTGATGCACACACTTCCATATTTGATGCAAGAGAAGGTATAGAAATGAATGATCAATGGTTTAAGCTAATTGCTTTTTATGATAATGAGTTTGGTTATTCTGCAAAGATATTGGAAATGATTAGACATATGTATAAGATTGATCATGAATAGGGAGGGTTGGAAGAATCATGAAAAAGACTGTAAGGGATGTTGAATTAAGCGGAAAAACGGCATTAGTACGTTGTGATTTTAATGTGCCACTGGAAGGAAATAATATTACTGATGATTCTAGAATTGTGGCGTCTCTTCCAACGATTAAATATTTGATTGAAGAGGGTGCTAAGGTAATATTGATGTCTCATTTAGGCCGACCTAAAGGAAAGGCTAATCATGACTTTACATTAAAACCAATAGCAGTTAGACTTGAGGAACTTCTTGATAATGAAGTTAAATTTTTTCAATCCGATCAAGTTGTTGATGATAAAGTAAAAGTAGAAGTATCTCAAATAAATGATGGAGAAGTAGCACTTTTGGAAAACGTTAGGTTTAGAGAAGAGGAAACTAACAATACTGATACATTTTCAAAAGAATTATCATCTTTAGGTGATATATTTGTACAAGATGCATTTGGAACTTCTCATAGAGCTCATTGCTCGACAGCAGGGATAGCGGATTACTTGCCGGCAGTTTCTGGATTTCTTATTGAAAGAGAAATAAAATATTTAAATCAAGCTGTAGAAAACCCAAGTAGACCATTTGTTGCAATAATGGGCGGTGCAAAAGTCAAAGATAAGATTCCCGTAATGAAAAACTTGTTAAGTAAAGTGGATACTTTAATAGTTTCGGGGGGAATGATATATACTTTTTATAAAGCCCTTGGTTATGGTGTAGGTGCTTCAATATTGGATATAGAGAGTATACCTATGGCTAGAGAAATAATGGAATTAGCAGAAGAAAATAAAGTCGAATTAATCCTTCCATTGGATGTCGTTGCTGCAAATAAATTTTCCAATGACTCTCCTTATGGGTATTACGATTGTGATATGATTCCAAATGATAAAATGGGATTAGATATTGGGCCGAAATCAATAAAAAGATTTTGTGATATTTTAATGGATGCAAGTACCGTTGTATGGAATGGTCCTATGGGAGTATTTGAGTTAGATAATTTCGCAGAGGGAACAAAAAAAATTGCTAAGTGTCTTAGTGAAATAAATGCAATTACTATAATTGGTGGTGGTGATTCTGCAGCAGCAGTTCATAAATTTGGACTAGATGATAATATGACCCATATTTCCACTGGTGGAGGAGCATCCATGGAATATCTAGAGGGGAAAGAGTTACCTGGAATCAAAGTATTAGATGAAAAATAAGGGAGAAATATGAGAAAGTTATTTATAGCAGGAAATTGGAAGATGAATATGACAATGGCTACTGCAATCAAATTTGCAGAAGCTATCAAAGTAATTAGAACGAATTCTGACGTAGAAATAGCAGTAATTGCGCCATATATTCATCTTATGACTTTAAAGAATATTTTTTTAGGCACAGATATTAAAGTAGGGGCTCAAAATGTATACTATGAGAAAAAAGGAGCATATACAGGTGAAATATCACCGATAATGCTTGATGATATAGGTACTGATTATTGTGTAGTTGGTCATTCTGAAAGAAGAGAAATCTTTAAAGAAGATGATGAGCTTATAAATAAAAAGCTCAAGGCTTTATTGGAAATCGGAATAAAACCCATATTGTGTGTTGGTGAAAACTTAGAAATTAGGGAAAAAGGAGAAACTGTTTCCCATGTTAGAAATCAATTAACTAATGATCTTAAAGATATAACTAAAGACGAGATAAAAAATATTACCATAGCTTATGAACCTATATGGGCCATAGGCACTGGGGAAACTGCAACTCCCAATCAAGCAGAAGAAATATGTATGGAAATTAGGACTTTTTTAAAGGAAATTTATGATGAAAATATTTCTGATAGCATATTGATTCAATATGGCGGTAGTGTTAAACCGGATAACGCAATTGAAATACTTAAAATGCCTAATATTGATGGTGCCTTAATAGGTGGTGCAAGCCTTGATACATCCAAGTTCATAGATATCTATAATAAGGCTGTTTTTACAAAAAGTCATTGATTTTTTTGTGGGAATATGGTAAACTAACATAGTTATTTAATAGGAGGTAAGACATGGAAACATTTTTAATGGTGGTTCTTGTTATAGCAAGCTTAGTCTTAATCGGAAGCATTTTGCTTCAGTCTGGTAACAGTGATGGTTTATCAGGTTCTATCGGTGGAGGAGCAGAGCAATTGTTTGGCAAGAAGAAGAGCAGAGGGTACGATGCTCTATTATCAAGAATAACTACAATATGTGCTGTATTATACGTGCTACTAGCATTATTAATAGTAGCAGTATTTAACTAGTAATAAAGTGTTTAACTTTATTAATAATTACTAATATGGAGGTACTTAACGGTACCTCTAAATATATTAATGACAAGGGGAGGTTTATATGTTAAATTGGATTGTTCCTATCGCGGCAGCATTTGCATTAATAGTTGCATTTTCTTTAGCTGCATGGGTAGGAAAGGCTGAGGAAGGCACCGATAGAATGAAGGAGATAGCAGGTTTCATTCGTGAGGGGGCTATGGCGTTTCTAAAAAGAGAATATAAAACTATGGTGGTAGTAATTTTAGGATTATTTGTACTAATAGGATTATTCATCGGATGGATTACCGCAACATTGTATGTAATAGGTGCACTTTTATCAGTACTTGCAGGTTTCTTTGGAATGAAAGTTGCAACAATGGGTAATGTTAGGACAGCAAATGCTGCGATGACGTCTGGTATGCCAAAGGCATTAAAGATTGCATTTAGAAGTGGAGCTGTGATGGGACTATGTGTAACTGGACTAGGTTTACTAGGACTCGGAATTATTTTTATAACGCTAGATTTAAGTACAGTTACTGAATGTGTAACAGGATTTGGACTTGGAGCTTCATCAATGGCGCTATTCGGAAGAGTAGGTGGTGGAATCTACACTAAAGCTGCTGACGTAGGCGCTGACTTAGTAGGTAAAGTGGAAGCTGGTATACCAGAAGATGATCCACGTAACCCTGCTGTAATTGCAGATAACGTTGGAGATAATGTTGGTGACGTAGCTGGTATGGGTTCAGACTTATTTGAATCTTACGTAGGTTCAATAATTTCTGCAATAACATTAGCGGCCGTAGCAGTTAATGAGTCATTTGGTGAAGTTGTATTTAATCAGGAAAGAGCTGCACTATTTCCATTATTAATAGCTGCAGTAGGTATTATAGCTTCAATAATAGGTATTATGTGTGTTAGAGGAAGCGAAGGTTCAAACCCAGCTAAATCTTTAAACATGGGCACATATATTAGTGGTGGTATTGTGGTTATCGCTTCATTGGTATTGAGTAGACAACTTATGGGCGACTATTCATATGCATTTGCAATTATAGCTGGACTAATAGTTGGTATCTTAATTGGGCAAATTACTGAAATTTATACTTCAGATGAATATAAATCGGTAAAGGGAATTGCTGAACAATCACAAACAGGTGCAGCAACTACTATTATCAGTGGTTTGGGCGTTGGAATGATGTCTACGGTATGGCCAATACTACTAATATGTATTGGGATTATGGTTGCTTATAGTTTTGTAGGACTTTATGGTATTGCCCTCGCAGCAGTAGGTATGCTTTCTACGGCAGGTATGACTGTGGCAGTTGATGCTTATGGTCCAGTATCTGATAATGCTGGTGGTATTGCTGAAATGTCAGAATTACCTGAAGATGTAAGAAATATAACTGATACATTGGATTCAGTTGGCAACACAACTGCAGCTATCGGTAAAGGTTTTGCAATTGGTTCTGCAGCACTTACTGCACTTGCTTTATTTGCAGCATATGCTAAGGTTACTAACTTAAGCGCTATAAGCTTATTAAATCCTATAGTAATAGTTGGATTATTTGTGGGAGCAATGTTACCATTCTTATTCTCTGCTTTAACTATGAATTCTGTAGGTAGAGCTGCTAACCAAATGATAGAAGAAGTTAGAAGACAATTTAGAGAAAATAAAGGAATCATGGAAGGAACTGTAAAGCCTGACCATGCTAAATGCGTTGATATTTCAACTGCTGCTGCTCTTAAAGAAATGGTGGCACCTGGTGTATTAGCTATAGTTGCTCCTTTATTAATGGGATTATTACTAGGTTCCGAGGCTCTTGGCGGAATGTTAGCTGGTGCACTTTCATCGGGTGTTTTACTTGCTATCATGATGGCAAATGCTGGTGGAGCATGGGATAATGCTAAAAAATATATTGAAGGTGGAGTTTACGGTGGTAAGGGTTCTGAAGCTCATAAAGCTGCTGTAGTTGGAGACACTGTTGGTGATCCATTCAAAGATACTTCCGGTCCTTCAATTAATATATTGATTAAGTTGATGACTATTGTTTCTCTAGTATTTGCGCCTGTATTTATTGAATATGGTGGAAAGATATTAATATACTTAACTGTATAATAAATGGTTCTGTATCAAGTATTGGGTATCCAATAGAAAAATTGATAATTGAGCTTATGTGCCTGGACTATTTAAAAGGTCCAGGCATTTTAATATATAAAAGTAATTATGATATTATTAAACCTATCGTTTATAACACAAAAAGCATTCCAAGGCTTATTATTTCTATCCTAAATCTATTAAAATTAGAGTATCCTTAGGATAGTTTTTTAATAAAATATTCCTCAAGATTATCTGAATTTCTAACAGATAATATTTAGTTGAAATATGCGGTTTACTAGGCATTCCTATAGGTTTATCTTTTTATATCAAAGATGGGATTTGGGTAACTCTTTTTTACAAAAAAATAAAATGCTGAGATAACTATTTTCTAATTACCCCAACATTCATATATAATTTATTATTTACTTTTTCTTTTGTTGCTTTTTCTGTAATTATCTTTTTTGGAATTTCTGTTCTTGCCTTTACTGCCGCTTCTGTTTCTATCGTTACTTTTATACTTA